>Ga0182008_10000084_pt1 | contig 72998 bp, 64 predicted proteins | sample Sormic07211129_1_FD_120482 | JGI IMG/M metagenome (GOLD analysis project Ga0182008, IMG submission 120482) | Rhizosphere microbial communities from Sorghum bicolor, Mead, Nebraska, USA - 072115-129_1 metaG | ecosystem: Host-associated > Plants > Roots > Rhizosphere | place: USA: Nebraska...
CAAGGTCGGTGCCTACCTGTTCGTGGACATGGCGCACGTGGCCGGCCTGGTCGCCGCCGGCGTCTACCCGAGCCCGCTGCCGCCCGCCCACGTGGTCACCTCCACCACCCACAAGACCCTGCGCGGCCCGCGCGGCGGCATCATCATCGCCAAGGGCGCTGACGAAGACCTGGTCAAGAAGCTGCAGTCCATCGTGTTCCCGGGTATCCAGGGCGGTCCGCTGATGCACGTCATCGCCGGCAAGGCCGTGGCCTTCAAGGAAGCGCTGGAACCGGCCTTCAGGACCTACCAGCAGCAGGTGGTCAAGAACGCCCAGGCGATGGCCAACACGCTCATCGCGCGCGGTTACAAGATCGTCTCCGGCGGTACCCAGAACCACCTGATGCTGGTCGACATGATCGGCAAGGATGTGTCGGGCAAGGACGCCGAAGCCGCGCTCGGCAAGGCCCACATCACCGTCAACAAGAACTCGGTCCCCAACGACCCGCGTTCGCCGTTCGTGACCTCCGGCCTGCGCCTGGGTACCCCCGCAGTGACCACCCGCGGCTACCTGGAGCAGGACTGCGTGGACCTGGCCAACTGGATCGCCGACGTGCTCGACGCCCCGGCTGACGAGGCCGTGATCGCCCGCGTGCGTGATGCGGTGAGCGCCCAGTGCGCGAAGTACCCGGTCTACGGTTGATCGATCTGTTCGATCAGCGCCGTTTCTACCTGGCCGTGGCCGCCCTGTTCGGGTTGCCCGGCCTGGTGCTGGGCGTGGCCGGGGCGGGGCTGGGGGTGTGGGTCGGGCTGACCGAGCCGACGCATGCCGGCTTGCCGCCGCCGCCGGTACTGGTCGGGTGGGGCCTGGCTGGCCTGCTCGGCCTGCTGGCCTGGGTGCGCCTCAGCGCGGCATGGCTGCTGGCCGGGCAGGAGGGCCTGCGCTGGCTGCATGCTGCGTGGTGGTACCTGTTGGGGACGGGAATGGCCGCCGCACTGGTACTGGTCGGCATGGCGCTGGCAGATCGGACGCCCGGGCACACCCCCGTGCTTCTACTGTTGGCGGGACCTCCGGTGCTCTTCCCTGCGGCACTGCTGCTGGTGCAGCGGCGTCGCCTGCGTCGGGCGGCTCCGCGGAGCTGACCGCCGGACGCTCGATCCAGCGTGCCAGCGTGCCAGCGACGGCGAGCGACAAGAGCCGACAGCGCGACGATACGGTGGCGTTATTTGTGTGGACAGGTCTTCTCAGGTACCGTTGCGACGCTGCCGTGACCACGGCATGACGTTTTCCTGATGCAAGGCGTTCCATGTACTGTCCGTTCTGCCAGCATGCCGATACCCGTGTGATCGACTCGCGCGTCTCTGAAGACGGGGCGACGATCCGGCGTCGGCGTGAGTGCGAGGCCTGCAACGAACGCTTCAGCACGTTGGAAACCATCGAGTTGAAACTGCCGGCGATCGTCAAGAGTGACGGCAGCCGCGAAGCCTTCGACGCGCGCAAGGTGCGCAGCGGCTTCGATCGCGCGCTGCAGAAGCGCCCAGTGCCCGAAGACGAGATCGAACTGGCGGTGCGTGCGGTGATGCAGCAGGCACGCGTCTGCGGCGAACGCGAAATCCCCTCCATCAAGATCGGCGAGTTCGTCATGAATGAACTGCGCAAGCTCGACCATGTGGGCTATGTGCGCTTCGCCTCGGTGTACCGCAGCTTCGGCGACGTGGCTGATTTCCGCGAGGAGATCGAGAAACTCGAACGCGACCTGCCGGCCAGCACCGAGCAACTGCAGCTGCTGGGCGGTGTGATTCCGCTGGACAAGAAAAAGAAGGGCTGATGCCGGCCGCCTCGCGGCGACCCCGGCTGGGCTACCATCGGCGCTGCACGCCTGCCGCCGACTGATCATTGCCATGACTGCTGAATTTTCCGCGCTCGACCACCTGCACATGGCCCAGGCGCTGCGCCTGGCCGAACGGGCGGCGTACACCGCGCGGCCCAATCCCATGGTGGGCTGTGTGATCGCCCACGGCAGCGAGGTGGTAGGGCAGGGTTGGCACCAGCGCACCGGTGGCCCGCACGCCGAAGTCTTTGCGCTGCGCGAGGCCGGCGACCGCGCGCGGGGTGCCACTGCCTACGTCACCCTCGAACCTTGCGCGCACCACGGTCGCACGCCGCCCTGCGCGTTGGCGCTGATCGAAGCAGGCATCACCCGCGTGGTGGCGGCGATGCGCGACCCATTTCCGAAGGTCGATGGCGGTGGCTTCGTGCTGCTACGCGCAGCCGGTATCGAGGTTGCCGAAGGACTCATGGCCGCGCAGGCGCGCGAACTCAACCGTGGGTTCCTGTCGCGCATCGAGCGCGGCCGACCGTGGCTGCGGGTCAAGCTGGCCGCCAGCCTGGATGGCCGCACTGCGATGGCCGACGGCACATCGAAGTGGATTACCGGTGCGGCTGCGCGCGAGGACGTGCAGCACTGGCGTGCGCGTGCGGGTGCGATCCTGACCGGTGCCGACACCGTGCTGACCGACGACCCGATGTTGACCGTGCGCCTGGCCGACACCGACGTGCTGCCGCCGCTGCGCGTGGTGCTTGATTCACGCCTGCGCTCGCTGGAATGCGCGCGCGTGCGCGAAGGCGGGGCGCCCACGCTGTACCTGCACGATGCCGCGGTGAGTGCGCCGGATGCAGCCGATGCGGCCTTTGCCAGCGTGGCCTGTCGCGAGGGCCGCCTGGACCTGGGTGAGGTGCTGGCGCTGCTCGCCGAACGCGGCGTCAACGAAGTGCACACCGAAGCCGGTGCAACGCTGGCCGGTGCCTTGCTGGCCGGCGGTTGGGTCGATGAGCTGCTGCTCTACCAGGCGCCCACGTTGCTGGGCGAACACGGGTTGCCGCTGCTGTCCGGGCTGGGTATCCATGCCATGGACCAGCAGCGTCGGATGCGCGTGGTGGACCAGCGCCAGGTGGGCGAGGACCTGCGGCTGCTGCTGCGGCCCTGATCCGGGGATCAGGGCCCGGCGTCCACCTCAACGGCAGGCGTCGGTCCACATCATTTCGGCGATCGGGCGCAGCGCCTTGCACTCCTGCACCATGGCCTCCACCGATTGGATCTGGGCCTTGTCCTTCAACTCTTCCGCCATCGCGTCCACGCCATTGAGCTGCTCCGGCGCGATCTTCGCCACGCACTGGCGGTGCTGCTGCAACAACAGATCGCAGCTGGCCACGCCGGTCACCGTCGGCGCGTCCTTCGCGGCGGCGTCCTGCTGCCACGCATCGAACGGCAGCAGCGCCTCCACCACCGGCGCCACCAGCGCGTCCAGGTTGCCGCTGTACCAGTAGCCGTTGTCCTTGGCCGGGTACAGATCCACGCTGCCGCGTACCTCACGGCGCGGACCGGTGCTGAGTGCGGCGACGTAGGCGTCGGTGAAGCGCTTCAACCCGGCCGGGGTGTTGTCGGCCACGCTGGCGTCGAACAGCGGGCGCAGGCCATCCAGTGCGGTTACCTGGCAGGTGAAGTCGACCGCGGCGACCTTCGCACCGTCCACAGCGTCGTTGTCGCGCAGGGTTCTGCCCTGCGCGCGGCACCGGGTCTTGCCCAGGTTGGCCGCCACCACGGCGGGCATCGCCTCGATACGCGCGTTATCGCTACCTGCTGCCGCAAGCAGGCCCTGCAGTGGCGCGGCGAGCGCACCGGCGAAGGCGCCCTTGTTGAATTCAAGCGAGTCCTGGCCATCGAAGGCCGGGCGCAGCGCGTCGTTGAGCGTGCGCGCCGCCGCGGCGTCGTCTTCCAGCATCACCCGTGCGTACAGGTCGAAGGTCTGTTCCGGCGTCAGCGGCGTCGGTGCGGCGGCAGCGGCCAGCAGCGGCATGCACAGCAACAGCGAGGTGGCCAGTACGTGGGGGGTTTTCATGGCGGTCAGCGTCCAATGCAGGGCGCGGAAGCCTAGCGCATTTCACCCCTGCATCGATGGCGCGCCGGAGAAGAACAAGAAAGTCTCTCCTCCCATCTGAGGGGCGGCGTCTTGTTGCGAGGGCCGTCGCAGAGTGAGCACGACCCTATGCCGTGGCCGGGTGTGCATGCGCCGTTTGAGTCGGCTTGCGGTACAAGCGGGGCGAGGTGCATCTGACTTCCGTTGGTGGGTCGGGTGCTGGGGTCCCCTGCCCTTGGAGGCGAAATAAAGGAGGAGGGGGCGGCCGCAGGCCGACGCCGGGGGACATTCGCCGGAAAGGGCAGGGGACCCCAGCGCCCGACCCACCCACAGCCGCGTCTGAAAAGGGCCCAAGCACGCTTCTGCTTGCCCCGCCTATGTGCGAAGAACCAAAAAAAACGGGCCCCTTTCGGGACCCGTTCGATCACGGCGCAGAGGCGAACCGCCGCAGCCCGATCAGAAACTCGCGCGGACGCCCACCGAATACTGGGTGACTTCGTCGTACGCCTGCACTTCGCCCACCAGACCCCAGGTCGGGGTGAAGTTGACCTGGCCACCGAGGGTGCCGGTCCAGGTGCCGTCCATGTCGCTGCCGTCGATGTAGCCGGCCTTCAACCAGGCTTCGGTACGCGGCGAGGGCTTGCCACGCACGCCCAGGGTGGCGCGGGCGGCGTTGGTGTGTTCCTTGAAGCGCTCGGTGTCGAAGCCGTCGGCTTCGTACTTGGCTTCATTGTTGATGCGCAGCCAGGCGATGTCGGTGGTGAAGTCGACGCGGTCGCTCATCGGCATGTGGTAGCCGATGCCCAGCTCCGGCTGCTTCAGCTCCTGCTTGACGCGCACGTCATAGGCGCCCAGATCGTAGGTGTTGGTCTTGGACACGGTGCTGTAGGCACCGAAGACATGCACCTGTTCGGCAATGGCGAACGAACCACGGATGTAACCGCCGTCCAGCTTCGGCTTGGAGGGGGCGCCGTTGCGGTCCAGCTGCAGCTGGGTCCAGCCACCTTCCACGTAGGTGTAGCTCAGGCCTTCGGCCGCGACGGCGGAAAGCGGGGCGGCGGCCAGCAGGGCGGCGGCCAGGAGAATCTTGCGCATGCAGGTTCCTTGGTGGGTGTTGAGGTCCATTTCAGCCGGCCCTTCACTGGGCGGCAGGAGCGGCGATCACTGCCGCGCGAGCGGATTTTAACCAGAATTTCACAAAAAGCGAGCAGTCAGCTTGCCCTGTTACAATGGCCCCGCCGGTTCGCCGGTACACAAACGTCTTCAGGGCGGGGTGCGATTCCCCACCGGCGGTAGGTGCGCAAGCACGAGCCCGCGAGCGCTTCCGGCCCCCTGTCGGAAGGTCAGCAGATCCGGTCCGATGCCGGAGCCGACGGTATAGTCCGGATGAAAGAAGACGGTGCAACCGGGCCCTGGGCTCGGTGTGCACCTATATGCCTTGCGGCGTTTTTCGCTCACTTTTCGCGGAGAACGTTCCTTGTTTACTGGAATCATCGAAGGCGTCGGCCGTCTTGCCGCACGCGACACCCTCGGCGGCGACGTACGCTTTACCTTCCACGTGGGTACCCTGCCGTTCGACAACGTGCAGATGGGCGAGAGCATCGCCATCAATGGTGTCTGCCTGACTGTCATCGCCCACGACGCCACGTCCTTCCAGGCCGACGCGTCCACCGAGACCCTGGGCCTGACCACGCTGGGCCAGCTGGCCGACGGCGCGGTGATCAACCTCGAACGCGCCATGCGCCCGACCGACCGGCTCGGCGGCCACCTGGTCAGCGGCCATGTCGACGGCCTGGGCCAGGTGCTGTCCATCCATGACGACGCCCGCGCCCAGCGCTGGCGCTTCGCCGCACCGGCTGCGCTGCTGCGCTACATCGCAAAGAAGGGTTCGATCTGCGTCGACGGCGTCAGCCTGACCGTCAACGAAGTGGACGAGCAGGGCTTCGAGGTCGCGCTGATCCCGCATACCGTGGCCAACACGGCCTTCGCCGCCACCGGCGTGGGCAGCGCGGTCAACCTGGAAATCGATCTGGTGGCCCGCTATGTGGAACGGTTGATCAGCGTGCCGGCCACCGGTGCGCATCCACAAGGAGATGCGGCATGAACTTCGCCCCCATTCCGGACATCCTGGAAGACATCCGCCTTGGCCGCATGGTGGTCATCGTCGATGACGAAGACCGCGAGAACGAAGGCGACCTGATCATGGCCGCCGAGCTGGTCAAGCCGTCGGACATCAACTTCATGGTCACCCACGGCCGTGGCCTGGTGTGCCTGCCGCTCACCCGCGAGCGCGCCGCCGACCTGGGCCTGGCACCAATGGTCCAGGCCAACACCGCGCAGTTCCAGACCAACTTCACGGTCAGCATCGAGGCGGCCGAGGGCGTCACCACCGGCATCTCGGCCTACGACCGCGCGCACACCATCCGCACGGCGGTGAAGCCGGATGCCAAGCCGGCCGACCTGCACCAGCCGGGCCACATCTTCCCGCTGATCGCCCAGCCGGGCGGCGTGCTCACCCGCGCCGGGCATACCGAAGCGGGCGTGGACCTGGCCATGCTGGCCGGGCTGGAGCCGGCCGGCGTGCTGGTGGAGATCCTCAACCCCGACGGCAGCATGGCGCGCCGCCCGGAGCTGGAGGTGTTCGCCCGTGAGCACGGCCTGAAGATGGGCTCGATCGCCGACCTGATCGCCTACCGCCTGGCCACCGAGAAGACGGTCGAGCGCGTGGACGAGCGTGAGATCGACACCGAGTTCGGCCCCTTCAAGCTGGTCACCTACCGCGACCGTATCGCCCACGACCTGCACTTCGCCCTGGTCCGCGGCACCCCGGACACCGAGCCCACCCTGGTCCGTGTGCAGGTGGAAAACCCGCTGGCCGATCTGCTGCACTGGCGCCGCGACGACTTCGGCGTGGCCTCCACCGACGCCCTGCGGGCCATCGCCGCCGCCGAGCGTGGCGTGATGGTGGTGTTGTCGGCCCCGCGCGACACCAACAGCCTGCTGGCCCGCCTGCGCCAGCAGCCGGCCCCGGTGGCCCCGGGCAAGGACAAGGATGTGGGCCAGTGGCGCCGCAACGGCGCCGGTGCGCAGATCCTGTCCGACCTCGGCCTGGGCAAGCTGCGCGTGCTGGGCACCCCCCGCCGCCAGATTGGCCTGGCCGGGTACGGCCTGGAAGTAGTAGAAACGGTCACCCCCTGACCGCTCGGCCGTAGAGCCGGGCTCTGCCCGGCTGGCCCCATTCCGTAGAGCCGGGCTCTGCCCGGCTGGCCCCATCCCGTAGAGCCGGGCTCTGCCCGGCTGGCCCCATTCCGTAGAGCCGGGCTCTGCCCGGCTGGCCCCATTCCGTAGAGCCGGGCTCTGCCCGGCTGCTTTCGGCGCACGGCCAGCAACGCAGCCGGGCAGAGCCCGGCGCTACGCGGCCATGGCCGCCGGCCCGTGTCCGGCGTAACCGGCCCGCCCGCGTTAAACTAGTCAACCTTTTGGACCCCACGCCGAACATGAGCCACTACGAAGGCGACCTCCGTACTCCGGAAAAGGCCCGTTTTGCCATCCTTGCCAGCCGCTGGAATGCCCGCATCACCGACGTCCTGGTCGCTGGCGCGCGGCAGAGCCTGGCCGGCAACGGCATCGACGAAGCTGCCATCGACGTGATCCGCGTGCCCGGCGCATGGGAACTGCCGCTGGTGGCCGCCCGCCTGGCCGCCGCGCATGAACATGCCGCGATCATCGCCCTGGGCTGTGTGATCCGCGGCGACACCCGCCACTACGAGCACGTGGCCGATGGCTGCGCCGAAGGCCTGATGCGCGTGCAGCTGGATTTCGGCGTGCCGGTGCTCAATGGCGTGCTCGCCGTGGAACGCGCCGAGGATGCCGAGGCCCGCGCCGGTGGCAGCCATGGCAACAAGGGTGAGGAAGCCGCACTGACGGCGTTGGAAATGGTCAATCTTCTGGAGCAGTTGCCGTGAACAAGTCGAACCCGGGCAAGCCCTCCGGTAAACCCGTCCGCCGTGATGGCATCGACCCCGTGCTGCGCTCGCGCGCGCGCCGTCGGGCCTTGCAGGCGATCTATGCGTGGCAGATTTCCGGTGGCAACGCGCAGACCGTGATTGCCCAGTTCGCGCACGAGCAGGCGCGTGAAATCGCCGACCTGGCCTATTTTGAAGCGCTGATCCACGGCGTGCTCGACAACCGCAAGGACCTGGACGAGGCGCTGACCCCGTACCTGGACCGCAGCATCGACGAAGTGGATGCCATCGAACGCGCCGCGCTGCGCGTGGCCGCCTTTGAAATGCGCTACCGCCTGGACGTGCCGTACCGCGTGGTGATCAACGAAGCCATCGAGTCGGCCAAGCGCTTCGGCTCCGAGCATGGCCACACCTACGTCAACGGCGTGCTGGATCGTGCCGCCGTGGAATGGCGCAAGGTCGAATCGGGTCACTGACCCGCTGTGTCCCGCATCGTTCATTGAACGACGCGGGAACCTGCTTCGGTAGAGTCGACTGTCAGTCGACTGCTTTTCGATCAGCAGTCGTGGTGCCGGAGGGGAGAGCAGTCGACTGACAGTCGACTCTACTCCTCAGCCGGTTCCACCTGGTCGGCATCCGCGCCCGCCGCCCATCCATGCAACCCGCGGGAGCACCCCATGTCCCTGGCCGAATTCACCCTCATCGACCGTATCCGCGCCCGCACCGTCGAGCGCGATGACATCGTGCTCGGCATCGGCGATGACGCTGCACTGCTGCAGCCGCGCCCGAACGAACAGCTTGTGGTCACCGCCGACACGCTCAACAGCGGCGTGCATTTCCCGGCCGAAACCCCGGCGTTCGACATCGGCTGGAAGACGCTGGCCGTCAACCTGTCCGACCTCGCCGCGATGGGCGCGCGCCCGGCGTGGTGCACGCTGGCGCTGTCACTGCCCGAGGCCAGCGAAGACTGGATCGAGGCCTTCGCCGATGGTTTCTTCGCACTGGCCGACCAGCACGACATCGCCCTTATTGGTGGCGACACTACGCGTGGCCCGCTGTCGCTGTCGGTCACCGCGATGGGGCAGGTGTCACGTGGCCAAGCGCTGCGTCGTGATCGCGCACAGATTGGCGATGACATCTGGGTCAGCGGCACCCTCGGCGATGCCGCCGGTGCGCTGCGGCTGTGGCAGCAGGGCGCGTTGAACGTCACCGCTGCCACGCTGCTGGCCGACTACGAAACCCTGCGCCTGCGCCTGCTGCGTCCCACCCCGCGCGTCACCCTCGGCCTGCGCCTGCGTGCATTCGCGCATGCGGCCGTGGATATCTCCGATGGGTTGCTGGCCGACCTTGGCCACATCGCGGCACGCAGCGGCGTGCGCGCCGAAGTCGATGCCGACGCGTTGCCGGTGTCGGCGGCGCTGCGCGACCTGCTGGGCCGCGATGCTGCCCGTGAGTGCGCGTTGCGCGGCGGCGACGATTACGAACTGTGCTTCACCGCCGCCGCCGACCAGCGCGATGCGCTGCACTTCGTTGCCGAATCGCTGGATCTGCCGATCACCCGCATCGGCCGCATCATGGAAGGGCAGGGCGTGCACACCGAAGGCCACGACGGCCCGAGCGGGTACGAGCACTTCGCCGGCTGAGCGCGCGGAGTCATGCCTGCTGCTGCGCGGCAACCTGGCGTTCGATGCTTGCCGCAATCAACGCGACAGCCTCAATGACTGTCGCCTTCGACATCGCATCTGTCTCACCCGTACTGCGCAGGGCCTGCTCGGCCTGTTGGCAGCTGCGCGCCGCCCGGGTTTCTCCCAGGAATGCCAACGCGCCAGCAAAGCTGTGCAGCAGATCGATCATGGCCGGTGCATCGGCGCTGTCCAGCGCTTGGGTCAGTGTCGTGTAATCACGATGCGCGGTCTGCAGGAACGCCTCGCGCATCTGCCGCTGAACCGCCTCGCTCACCACCGGAGGTAACGGTGGCCGGGCCGAGCGATCGAGGTCGAGTCCATGCAACGCGGCCTCCAGCGACGGCAGGTCGAGCGGCTTCAGCAGCAGCGTGGACATGCCCGCCTCGCGTACGCGCTGCCCGTCCTCGGGCATTGCATTGGCGCTGAGCGCCACGATGGGAATGGAAGGGTTGTCCGCACGCAGCTTCCGGGCAAGCCCGTATCCGTCCAGGCCCGGCATGTTCAGATCGGTCAATACGATGTCGAACCGACCCTCGCGCCAGCGCTGCCACGCCTCATCGCCGTCGGCCGCGAGGGTGACCTGCCAACCGAGTGCGTGCAGCTGCCCCAGCGTCACGTCACGGCTGATCACGCTGTCATCCACCAGCAATGCGTGACCGCGCGAGGCATGCATGTGCTCGACAGGCGCCGGCTGTGGCGGCGCGTCTGCCACGGTCGTGGTCCGGCGTGCCGGAATGTCCAAGTGGAAAATGCTGCCGGTCCCCGGCGTGCTGCGTACGCCGATGGTCCCGCCCAGCAGTTCGGCAAAGCGCTGGCACAAGGCCAGCCCCAGGCCGCTGCCGCCGTGCTGCCGTGCCGAGCCGGCACAGATCTGCACGAAGGGCTTGAACAACACGGCCTGCGCCTCGGCATCGATGCCCGGGCCGGTATCTCGGACCTCCACATGCAGCCATTCCCTGCCATCAGGCCGCACCGCGGCATCAACGCTGACCGCCACCATTCCCGATGCCGTGAACTTCACCGCGTTGCCCACCAGGTTGTTGATCACCTGCGCCAAGCGGCCTGCGTCGGTCACGTAGGCCGGTCCCAGCGCCTCGCCCGTGTGCAGCTCCAGGCGCAGCCCTTTCGCGTTGGCCTGTGGTTCGAACAGTGTCGCCGTCTGCTGCAGCAGCGCACGCGGATCGAAAGGCGCCTGCTCCAGCGTCATCAGCCCCGCTTCGATGCGGGAGAGGTCCAGGGTGTCGTTCACCAGCCCCTGCAGCACATCGGCCGCGCTGCGCGCACGCGTGACATGCGTGTGCAATGCCGCCGGCATGGTCTGGTGCGCAAGCAGTTCAAGATGGCCGAGCACGCCGCTCAAGGGGGTGCGGATTTCATGGCTGATCATCGCCACGAAGGCGGTCTTGGCCTGGTCCGCAGCCTCGGCATCGTGCTGGGCCTGTTCGGCATGCCGCCGTGCATCCAGCAGCCGCTGCTGGGTTTCCTTCTGTGCGGTCACATCGGTCACCGCGCAGACCCAGATCGCCCGCCGCTGATAGCGCGAGGCGGCCACGATGGGCTGCAGGTAGCGCGCGGGACCCTGCTCGTCCGAGGAGGGTACCGCGAACAGCTGGCCGTGTACCTGGCCGTCAACGCGTTGCACCAGGCGGCCGACCAGCACGTCCATCAGGTTGCCGGCGGTGTCGCCAATCAGCTGCTCCAGTGCCTGGTTGTGCAGGATCACCTGCCCGCTCTGCTGGTCGAGCAGGCACAGGCCCACCGGCGACGTTTCGATCAGTGTGCGGCTCAGTGCTTCGCTTTCATGGACCCGTGCGGCTTCCTCCAGTGCCGGCCGCAGTACCCGCCGGTCCACCAGCAGCAACAGCGTCCACAGCGCGGCCAGCAACGCTGCCAGGGCCAGCCCACCGCCGAGCAGATAGATCCGCTGCGCCGCCCAGATGTCGCTCCAGCGGTAGAGCCGCAGCAGCGTCCAGTCGATGCCATGCAATGGCGTGGACACCACGAAGGCACGGCCGTCAGGCAGTGCCAGCATCGTAGGCCGGGGCGATGGCACGGCGCGCAGCGCAGGTCCGGAAATCGCAGCGTCCACCGCGCTGCGCAGAACATCGTTCTGCTGGCGGTCCAACACCACCCAAGTGCCCGGGCTGGCCTCCTCCAACCGCTCGCGCAGGCCTTGAAGAGGTTCAAACGTCAGCCGGTTGATGAAGGGGGTACCGTTGCTGCGCAGGCGCATCTGGGTCACCAGTGCATCCTCGCCGGTGAAAGGATTGCGGCCGAAGTAGGCGCGCAGCCGGCCGCTGGCCAGTTGAAGCTCGGAGTCCGCCCCCGCCGCCCGCCAGCCCGCATCGGCGGTCTGCGCCAGCGCGGCCAGCGCCTGTTCACGGGTCTGCACTTTCATGAGCTGTAGCAGCTGCGCTTCATCATGCAGCCCGGCAATCGCGAACAGGCGCCCTTCCGGTTCGAAAGCGAAGGAGATCAAGGAGGTGGGCGAATCCTGCGCCGCTACGGTTGCGGCCATGTACGCCGAATAGGTCTGCACCATGCCCAGGTACGCCGCCTCCGCCTGGTGCGGAAGACGACCCCGGCGCGGGGCCAGCGCCAGCCAGGGTACCGACAGCGCGCCAGGCGCCATGACGCCTGCGGCGCCCTCCTGTGCCGAAAAGCGCTCACTGATGGACATCCCGCCAGCCACCAGCGCGGGCTGCTGGGTCGCCCACAACGTGGCGTTCGTGTTCAAGCTGGCCACGTAGGCCCGCCTGCGCTCGCCGATGTAGCGATCCACCGTCTGCTGGCCGCGCCGCAGGGCCTCGCGCTCGTTGAGATGCACGGTTTCCAGCCGCAGCCACAGCGCCGCGCCGCCTGCAGCCAGAAGCAGCAGGGTCAGGATGGCGCCGCCACCGAACAGCAGTCGGCGCTGCAGTCGTTGCAGAGTTGCAAGCACGGAGCGCGAGGATGGCGCCATGGGGCGGCCTGCTGATCGATGCCAGGCCACAGAGTGCAGGGCGCAGCGCACACGTGCAAGCACCCGCCCACGCAGCCAGCCACCGACGGGTGTCTGCCTTGGCTCCCGCAGCGGTTGCGTGGGTTGCGCAGCAGCTGCTGCTGCATGCGTAGCGCGCTACCGTCTGCAACTAATTGCATGGTTTCCTTTGAACAGAGTTCCTAGAGTGGGCGGCCCTTCTCACGCTGGAACGTGGTCATGTCTGGTCCTGGAACCGTTGGTGTCGCCGTGTCGCCTCAGATGGCGAGGTATCAGGCCGCCATCGAAAAGCGCAACGCCTTTGATCAGCGTGCCGACGCGGCCGAGCAGGCATTCAGTACGTCGCTTCATCAGATCCGCAACACCTGCGACAGTTACATTGACAGAATCGACCGCTGTCCAGCAAAAGAGCGTGTCAGGGATCTCGGCCCCTACCTGAAGCAGGTGCGCAGCCTGAAGCCCGGCGAGCTGCGCCTGACCCCGGACGGTCGCATCAAGCCGCTGAAGAGTACAAGCAGTGTCAAGAATTTCTTCGGTATCGGTCGCAGCGACCGCCAAGCGCAAAGCGAAGCGCTCAAAGAAATGTTTGGCATGAAGAGCGCGCAGCAGTCAGACCTGAAGACAGCACTCGTCAGCACCACGGCGCGGGACAGATGGATGAGCGCGACGCAGCAACTCGTCGATGCGCAGCACGCGAACAAGGTAGCCGCGTCAGTTCTTGAACGGCATGGCATCGCCCTTCCTTTCGAGCCATCCGAAGGCAGGCAAGCCATCGTGACGATGAAGCACGAGGCGGGAACTGCGATCGACGACGCGAAGCAGGCGCATCGCAGAGACACCGTGATCCAGCGTTCGGTCATCACCAAAGAAGTCCGTGAGGCGTACATGGCGTTGGGTCCGGAGGCACCGGCGGCCATCGAGGCGCTCAAGCCTCCCCGCGCCGACCTGCCGGATGCGAAGGAGCGTCAGGGCCTGTTGCTGTTCTGGCAAACCAGCGTCGGTGCAGCGTTCATCAATGGGCATGCCCGCCACCTGGGCGACACGCGGGTGGGTGCGCCCGGCGTATTGAGCGGGCGCGTCATCGCCGAGGCCAGGAACGCGCTGGGAAAGGCAAGCAGCGACCGTGCTGTCGTCCTGGACGCGAAGGAGAGAGGTCCCGCTTTCACGAAGGCCGTGGCGTATCTCCAGCGGCTGGGCAATGACTCCGGCAAGATCGTGGCCGGAATGAAGGCCGCGGTGAAGGAGAGGCCGGAATGCAAGGTGCAGACGCTGTACCGGGGAACGCGCATGGAGCTGAGCGATGTCCAGGCGCTGAGGGAGCGCCTGTCGACGGGGCAGAGCTGGCCAGCACCCCAGTTCATGTCGTTTTCCACGTCGGAAAGCGAGGCGCGTACGTTCTATAAAAACAGCGACAAGGGTGTGCCGGTGCTGATCACCGCGGAATGGCCGGGCGCGAGAGATGTCAAGGGGCTCACGGAGCTGGAGTATCTCCTGGTTCCAGGCGTGAAGCTGAAAAAACTCGGCGAGAGTTTTTACACGTTCAAAAGCCGGGCATTCGGAAGTGATGTGCACCATTTCCACCTGATTGGCGCATAGCCCGGAAAGCGCCGCTGCAGGGCGCCCATCGTCGATGCACGCGCTTTTGCAGATTCCGCTCATGCGCGTGCAGCCACCGTACTCTTGCGGCCGCAGGTGATACGGTGGTCGCACTCCCTCATGTGCCTGTCTCACCGTCGTGGTCGTGCATCGCCGGTGACCGGCAGGCGAGGGCCCATGGAAGATGAGGAGAGGCCTGGATGTCCCGTATCGATGCCGCGTTCCCGTTACCGACGCGACCGCAGGCCGAGGATCGCGCCGCCGGTGTTACCGAGACCACCGGGGTCGCCGCCGGCATCGAGCGGCTGAGCAACGCCAAGAGCGGGTTGCAACCCGGCGCGCCCCGCAGGCGGGCGCGCGTCGTGCCCATGCCTCATCCCGGACCCGTACTCGCCGATGTGATCAGCGCGTCGCTGCTTGCCGTCGGCGTGGCCGTCACCACGTTGCCGCGGCAGGGGCGCACGGCCCGCCTACCGCGCAAACGTGCGCAGGATCCTGGCCCTGGCGACTGACAGTTCCTCGTGCCGCGCCGAAAAAATTGCAACTAGTTTCATAGTCACGGCGGCTTCACGCGATCACGCTATGTCGCATGAAACCGGAGCCCCTCTCCCCTCTCTCGGCACCGCCCGAACAGGTCGAACGCATCGCGCGTGACCACGGCGCGCTGCTGTGGACGGATGGGCGGGCGCCGGTGCTGCTGGCCGCGCGGCGCTGGGTGCTGCCACTGCCGGCCATCGACCTGCGTCCCGGCACCGCACTGCTGGTACTGACCGCAAACACAGCGCTGGATGCACGCAGCGCGGCGCTCGAACGCAGGCCTGTCCCCGACGTGTTGCCACGGATGCTGGCCTTCCACGACCACGCACTGGGCATCGAGCGCCCGCAGCCGGAAGACCTTCGTCGGCCAGCCCTGTTGGTGGTGCCGCAGGTGTCGTGGGATGAACAGAGCTGCCGCAACTGGCTCGTCCAGGCGCTCATCGCCGACCACGCCGACTTCAACCGGTGCACCCTGCTCTGGGCACGCAGCGAGAGCTATCAGGTCGTGCGCTTCGTGCTGTCCCATGCCGAGCTCTCCGTACAGGCGCTTGCCGTGCGCTACGGCCTGTCCTGCGCGCAGTTCCGTCGTCTCTGCCTGCGGGCGTTCGGTCGGCCGCTGAAGGAGCAATTGCGCCTGATCCGGGCCACGCGGGCGCTGCAGTTGCATGCCGATACCGGTATCAGCTTCACCCAGGTGGCCACTGAAACCGGCTTCTCCTCACCATCGCACTTTTGTTGCGAAATCAAATCGCTGCTGGGCAGGTCGCCGCGCGATATTTTTGGACGCTCCCGACGCTCGTGAACCGTATTCCTTTGATCCTGCTGGCCTTGGTGCTGGCGTCCGTTGTGCTGCCCTGGAGCGCTGTTGCCCAGCAGACCGATGACACCCCACTCGAGGGTACCGCCATCACCCGGCGCGGCGCGCCTGCCGATGGCAGCCGTTTCGTTGCCCGCGGCGACGGCGTGTCGGCACTGCTCAATGCGCTGGCCGCGCAGATGGACCTGCCGGTCGTGGTCAGCAGCAAGGCGCAGAAGAAGCGGGTGGAGGGCACCTTTGGCCTGGGCGATCCGCGCGCAGTGCTCAACCAGCTCACCCGTGACCTGGGCCTGATCTGGTATAGCGACGCACAGACGCTGTACGTCTACGACGCCAGCGAAACCCGCAACGCGGTCGGTCATCTGCAGTACGCCTCGATTGCGGTCCTGAACGACTTCCTGCGACGCACCCGGCTGGCCGACCGCCGCTATCCGGTGCGCGGCAACGGTGCCGAAGGCACCTTCTATCTCACCGGGCCGCCGGTCTATGTGGAGATCGTGCTCAACGCGGCGCGCTACCTCGACGAGCTGTATCGCGACGCGGATGCCAAAGCCGAGCACGTGGAGGTGATCCCGCTGCACAACAGTTTCGTGGAAGGACGCCGCTATGGCATGCGCGACTGGCAGACCACGCTGCCCGGCATGGCCCGCATCCTGGCGACCATGCTGGGCGATGCGGGCGCATCCATCGTGGTGCGCCAGCCCGAGCCAGATTCCGTGCGCGGTGATGCCGGCGTGTCGGCGCCCAACGCGTTGCCGACGCGTACGTCAGCCGCGCAACCGCCGGACCGCCCGAGCGGCTCGGCGGCGCCACAGACCATCGTTATCGCCTATCCGGAAACCAACAGCCTGCTGGTACGCGGCACCCTGTCCGGTATCCAGCAGGTCAAGCGGCTGGTAGCCGAACTGGACCTGCCGCGCCGCCAGGTTGAACTGTCGCTGTGGATCATCGACATCCAGAAGAAGGAGCTTGATGCACTGGGCGTCAACTGGAAGGGCGACGTGGGCGTGGCCGGCCGCCTGGGCATCAGCTTCAACCTCAATGGGGCCAGCAGCACCCTGGATGGCCAGCGCTTCCTGGCCTCGATCATGGCGCTCTCCGAACGGGGCAGCGCCAGTATCGTCTCGCGTCCGGTGCTGCTCACCCAGGAAAACGTGCTGGCCCACTTCGACAGCAACAGCACCTTCTACGCACGGCTGGAAGCCGAGCGCGCCGCATCGCTGGAAGCGGTCACCTACGGCACGCTGGTCAGCGTGCTGCCGCGCGTGTCCGAGGCCGGTGAAGTGGAAATGCAGCTGAAGATCGAGGACGGCACCGACAGTGGCAGCAACGTCGAGGGCCTGCCGATCATCACCCGTACCTCCATCGATACGGTCGCGCGGGTGCCGCATGCGCTGAGCCTGCTGGTGGGGGGCTACACGCGCCAGGAATCCAGCCGGACACGGCAGGCCGTGCCGGGGTTGGGGCGCATTCCCTTCATCGGCGGGGCGTTCCGCAACCGCGATACCCGCGAGCAGGAACAGGTACGCGTCTTCCTCATCCAGCCCCGCGTGCTGACCGGCACCAGCACCGACGTGGATATCTACGCCCCCGCCCAAGGCAGCACGCTGGGCGATCAGTACCAGCAGCTGCGCGAGCGCATGACCGGGGATGCCGATGGCCGTCATTAACACCCACATCGCCCGCCCGCTGCCGGTCGTACCGCGTCCTGCGGCGCCGCCCAAGGGCGCCGATCCGGCCGCCGAGGAACGCGAGGCCGACCGTTCGCGCGGCCCTGCGCTGCGCAAAAGCGGCCTGATGCAGATGCTGGACATGCACGATGACCTGGCTGGCCTGGTCTCCAGCATGCGCCGGACGCGTTCCACCGACGCCGGCGTCGACGATATCCGCGGCCAGGCGTGGCTGGATCATGTGCTCGACGAGCAGGGGCCGCAGAAGCTCGACCAGATCCGCCAGCAGCTGCGCGAGGCCGGTACACCGGACCTGCCCACGCTACGCGCGCTGCTGGCCACCGCCTTTCCCGACCCCAGCGATCTGCTGGCCATCGTGCGCACGCTGTTGGCCGAGGCCGAGATGGAAGAGCTGCGCCGGACGCTGGCGGAACTGCACGCCGAACTATCCGGCGATGACGCCGCGCGCAGTACCCGTGGCGGGCTCAACGTGGCGCTCAAGGCACGGCTGCAGGCACCACGACTGCGCGCCACTGCCCGCCAGTTGCGCCGCTCCTACCAGGATTTCCTGGGCGGCGGCGACCCGATCGATACCTATGAACTGTGGATCGACCTCTACGGTTTCGAGCGCCGTGGCAGCGTGCTGGACTTCATCGAGCAGGCGCTGGCGGCGGACATGTACGCGCTCGATCCCAGCTGCTCGCGGCTGGAGTTCGGTCGTCTGCTGCAGGTCGTACGCCAGCTCACCACGCTGCGCTCGGCCGACCACCTGCTGCACCAGCATTGCTGGCATGCCGAGTTGATGGCCCGGCTGGGCGTGGGCCAGCGTCAGCTGCTGGGTGCACTGCTGCGCATGGTGCGCGTAGGCGGCGGCCTGGCCGAGCTGTTCCAGGGCCTGCTGGCCGGCGTTGCCTACGCCATGGCCGTGGAAGAAAAGGCGCGCCTGCTGCAGGGCATGCGCCGCTTCCTGAAGGCGCTGCCCCACGGGCTGTGGGCCGACATCGGCCTGCAGCTGCAGGCGCTGGATGAGGTGGAGGCACTGCTCGATCTGGCGCTTGCCCGCGAGCGCATGCAGCCTGGCCCCATGCATCGGGTGGAGGCGTGATGAACGCACTGTCGCCGTCCTCCACCGGGCTGGGCCAGGTGGCCCGCACCCTGCTGCGCCCGGAACTGGCCCTGGTGGTGCTCATGGCCGTGGTCATCGGGATGCTGATCGTGCCGTTGCCTACCTTGCTGGTGGATCTGCTGATCGGCGTGAACCTGATGATCGCCATCGTGATCTTCCTCAGTTCGTTCTACGTCGAACGCATCCTCAACTTCTCCACGTTTCCCTCGGTGCTGCTGTTCACCACCATCATGCGGCTGGCGCTGTCGGTCAGTACCAGCCGCCTGATCCTGGTCGATGCGGACGCCGGCCACATCGTGTCGGCGTTCGGCGAGTTCGTGGTGGCCGACAACCTGGTGGTCGGGTTTGTCATCTTCGCCATCGTCACGGTCGTGCAGTTCATCGTCATCACCAAGGGGTCCGAGCGCATCGGCGAAGTCGTTGCCCGCTTCTCGCTCGATGGCATGCCCGGCAAGCAGATGGGCATCGATGCCGACCTGCGCGCGGAGTCCATCACGGCCGATCAGGCGCAGAAGCGCCGCCGCGAGGTCGAGAAGGAGAGCCAGTTGTATGGCTCTTACGACGGTGCGATGAAGTTCGTCAAAGGCGATGCGATTGCCGGCATCGTCATCGTCTTCGTCAACCTGTTCGGCGGCATCGCCGTGGGCATGCTGCAGCATGGCATGGCGTTTTCCGAGGCGTTGCAGGTGTTCACCCTGCTGACCATCGGCGACGGCCTGGTCGCACAGATTCCCGCGCTGCTCATCTGCATCAGCGCCGGGTTCGTGGTGACCCGGGTCAGCGGCGACGACGGCAACCTGGGCGAGGGCATCATCCGCGAACTGTTCAGCAGTCAGAAGGTGCTGGTGATCTCCGGCGTGCTGGTGCTGCTGCTGGGCATGTTGCCGGGATTTCCGCTGCTGGTGTTTGCGTTGATCGCCGCCGGCCTGCTCGGGCTGTCGCTGTGGCGCTCGCGCAGGGAATCGGTGGCAGCCAGCGATGGCAGCACACCGCAGGGTACTGCCTCGGCGGAGACCGGCAAGCAGGTGGACAGTGACGGCAAGCCGGTCAACGAGACCGTGCCGCTGCTGTTGCTGGTGCCGCCGGCACATCATCGGGCGTGGGCGGCGCAAGGTATCGAGGGCCAGCTGCGCGATCAGCTGCATCTGCGCGCCGGCATGCGCCTGCCGCACCTTGTAATGCGTGAGAGCGCCGACGCCACACACCAGGTGGTGGTGATGATCAACGAGATCGTCGCCACCCGCGATGACATCGTCCTGGATCACGTTCGCGTACTGGCCGACAGCGATGAGCTGGCCGTGCTGGACAAAGGCATCGCCCTGGCTGGCACCACCGGCCCCGCACGACGCTGGCTGCCCGGTGACATGCAGGGGCAACTGCAGGCCATGGGCCTGCGCAGCGAGTCCGACCGGCAGGTCCTGCAGGCGCTGGTGCATGAGGCATTGATGCGGAACATCAACGAGGTCTTCGGCATCCAGGAGACCAAGCAGCTGCTGGACGACACCGAAAAGCGCTTCCCGGAGCTTCTCAAAGAAGTGCATCGCCATGTCCCGGTGCAGCGCGTGGCTGAAGTGCTGCAACGCCTGCAGCGCGAGGGGGTGTCGATCCGCAACATGCGCATCATCCTGGAAGTGCTGGCCCAGTGGGGTCAGCGCGAGAAGGACGTGATCCTGCTGGTGGAACACGTGCGTGGCGGGCTGGCGCGCTACATCTCCAACCAGCATGCGCGCGATGGCCGCATCGGTGCGGTGCTGTTTGCGCCTGCCACCGAGGAAACCGTTCGCGCCGGCATTCGACAGAGCCAGGGCGCGGCGTTCCTCAACCTGGAGCCGGCCACCGCCGACCAGTTGCTGGACCGCATCCACGTCACCTTCGACGCGCTCGCGGCTACCCGCCCGGACGTGGTGCTGCTGGTCGCTCCGGACGTGCGCCGCTTCGTCAAGCGCTTCATCGAGAACCGCCTGCCGACGCTGGTCGTGCTGTCGTTCTCCGAGATCTCCGATACCGTCAACCTTGATGTGGTGAAATCCCTGTGACCCTGAAAGAAACCCTGATTGCCGCGCTGGAAACCCTCGGCGCCGATGCTGCCCGCTTCCAGTTCGATGACCACTCGACCATCGCCATGGCGTTCAACGACGTGGGCGAGATCTTCCTGGACCCACAGCCCAATGAACGCGTCTGGCTCTGGGGCATGATGGAGCCGGCCAGTCCGGACGTGCGCCATGCGCTGGCCGCGCCGCTGCTGGAAGAGATCCTGCGGCCGGTGGAGCATTGGGAATCCGGTGCCCTGACCGTGTGCGACAACGGCCGTGTCGGTGGCTTGCTGCACCCGGACTGCGTGGCCGATCCGGAGCAGTTGGCCGCGGCGCTGCAGGACTTCCACCAGTGCCTGGTGCGCGTGCAGAGCATCAAGTGAGCGCGCGGCGGTCTCCCTGGCGCGTCGCCGCGCATCCCACGGCCATCGCCGGTTCAGTGCTGCGCGTGCCGTTGGCCGAGGTGGCCATCGGCGAACGCTGCAGCCTGCAGGCCAGTGCGGCCGACGACACCTGCATTGGCGAGGGCGTGGTGATCGCGCTTGACCATGGCATGGCGTCCATCGGTCTGCTGCAGGACAGTGCGGGTCTGTCGCTGCACTGCGTGGTTGCCGCCAGCGGTGCGCCGCCCTCCATCGCGGCCTCCACCGCGCTGCTGGGCGCGGTCCTGGATGGCGCAGGCCGTGAGGTCGATCGCCTGGCGCCGGCTGTTGCCGGCCCCGCCGTCACCCGGTCACTGGCCGGACACGGTACCGATTACCGTCGGCGGCGACCGGTCGACACGGTGCTGGCCACCGGCGTCCGCGCCATCGATGCGTTGCTGACCTGTGGTGAAGGCCAGCGGATCGGCATCTTCGCCGGCGCGGGCGCGGGCAAGACCACGCTGGCCGAGATGCTGCTGGACAATACCGACGTCGATATCGCCATCGTTGCCCTGGTAGGTGAGCGCGGCCGCGAAGTGGCCACGCTGGTGGACCGCTTGCGCGCGTCTCCGCGCGCCGGGCGATGCATCGTCGTGCAGGCCACGTCTGACACCGCGCCGGCAGTTCGTTGCAATGCGGCACTGTTGGCCGCCACCCTGGCCGAGCATTTCCGCGATGAAGGCCGGCGCGTGCTGCTGGTCGTCGATTCGATCACCCGCTACGCCCGGGCGCTGCGCGAACTGGCGTTGGGGGCGGGCGAGCTGCCGGCCCGGCGCGGGTATCCGGCATCGGTGTTCGAGGCCTTGCCGCGCCTGCTGGAGCGTGCAGGGCAGGGCGAACACGGCAGCATCACCGCCTTCCACACCGTGCTGCTGGAGGACGAGCAGGACGCCGACCCGGTGGGCGAGGAAGTCAAATCGCTGCTCGACGGCCACCTGTACCTGTCCAGCCGGCTGGCCGGTCGCGGCCACTTTCCGGCGCTGGACGTGCTGCGCAGTGGCAGTCGGCTGTTTACCCAGCTGGCCGACCCGGCGCAGCAGTCCAATGCGGCACAGGTGCGCGCGTTGCTCGGCACGCTGGATGAGCTGCAGTTGATGCGCGAGCTGGGCGAATACAAGCCGGGGGTGAGCCCGCACTACGACAGGGCTGTGGCCATTGAACCGGCGCTCGATGCGTTCCTGCGGCAAGCGCCACAGGAGGTGAGTACGTTGCCCCGCACCCGGGAGGCACTGCATGCGCTCGTCCACTGACCGCAACGCATCCCGCCTGCTCGAACTGAAGGTCGCGCAGGTCCGCATGGCCCGCGCGGCCGCCATCGATCAGGAGCGGCAGGGCGCGCACCGCCGCCGCCAGGCCGATGCCCTGCGCCGGCAGGCGCTTGAGACCGTGGAGCGGGCCATCCCGCTACCGGAGCAGGGACTGACACGCACCACGCTGTACGACCGCCTGCGCACCCTGGCCGTCGCCCGCGCCCATGCCTTGGAACTGCAGCAGACCGCCGGCGAGCTGGAGGGCGAGGCGAGTGCCTGCACCGAGCAGGCGCAGGACCTGACGCGTCAGGCGCGGGCCCACCAGCGCAAGCAATCGAAACTCGAACACTGGCAGCAGCGCGAGCGTCAGGCCCAGGCCCGGCAACGCCAGCAACGCCAGTACCAGCACCAACTTGAGGATGTGTCATGTCGACCCCGACATCCGCAGTGACCGCGCCGGCCCCGGTGCCCGCGCTGTTCACTGGCGCAAAGACCAGTACGTCGCTGCGCGACCGCTTGGCGGCGCAGACGCTTGCAGATGGGCACCGCCCCACCGACGCGGCACGCCCCTGTGCCGACGACGGTCGTCCCCCGCTCGCAGCGCCGCCGCACCTCGCCGACACCCCGGTGGCAGCGCACGCCGGCCTGCCAGACGAGCGCCTCGTCAACGCCGCGTCAGGCGATGAGAACGAGCACGAGGCAATGGGCCAAGCGCTGTTCTGTGCACTTTCCGTTCTTCCGACCCCGCCACCGCCACCGCCGAGGCAGTCGGCACCGCTCGGGCGGGTCGGGCTGGCGAACGCTGCCACGGCATCTCCCGATCGGCCGCATCCGGTACCCAACGCTGTCCATGACACGGTCACCGAGCGTTCGCCCGTGCTGCATGCGGCCATGCGCAGGCCGTCGAGGTCGACCGTGTCGTGGTTGCCATCGGTAGCGGCCGAGCCGATTGCGCACCGCGGCGGTGCCAATGCCGGCCTGCGCGGCAGCCACCGCGTCGTTGCCACCGTGTCGAGCATTCCGATGCCGCACATGCATGGGGCCGAGGTGGCGCACGTGGCACCGATGAGCGCATTGCACGGCCAGGTTGCGTCTGCGACTGCCCGCGCCGAGCCAATGCCCGCTCCGGTGCCAGTGGCACCTGTCACAACAACCGCTGTGCCAGTGGCACCTGTCACAACGAATGCTGTGCCAGTGGCACCTGTCACAACAACCGCTGTGACAGTGGCACCTGTCACAAAGACGGCTGTGCCAGTGGCACCTGTCACAACGACGGCTGTGCCAGTGGCACCTGTCACAACAACCGCTGTGCCAGTGGCACCTGTCACAAAGACGGCTGTGCCAGTGGCACCTGTCACAACGACGGCTGTGCCAGTGGCACCTGTCACAACGACGGCTGTGCCAGCGGCACCTGTCACAACAACCGCTGTGCCAGTGGCACCCGCCACGGCAAAGCCCGCAGCGCAGGCCGCAACGCTTCCCCCTGGGCCCGCGCATCCGGGTGCACCCGCAGCGGCCACGGGCCGACCGCCTGCGCCGCGTCGCTTCGAGCCCGCTGACCTGCAGCCGTACACGGCATCCCATCGGGCAGCGGCGTCCACGCGTACAACGGCCCCGGCAGCAACGGCGCAGCAGCACAACGAACAGACGACCGCACGGACCACCGAGCGCGCCTTGCCGGCCGCCGCGGTGGATACCAGCACGCGCATCACCGTGCCGTTCACCAGTTACGGTCCCGGTCACCAGGTGACCGCGCAATGGGGCGGCGGCACAGTGGGCCTGCGCCTGCACAGCAGCAGCGAACGCAGTCATCGCGCCGTGGTGGTCGCCGTCGAACAGAGCGGCGTGCCGGGCCACGAGGGCCTGCAGGTGGAGGCTACCCGCAGCATGGACGATGACACTTCGTCGCCGCGGCGGCAGCACCTTCTGCCGCATGAGGAAGAGGCATGAGCAACCCGTTCCCCCTCTTGCGGCAGCTCTGCCCCGAGCGGCTGCGGGTGCAGCGGCAGTACCAGTGGCTGCGCCGCCAGCGCGTGGACGCGCGCCTGCAGCCCTTGCCGGGCCTGCCATGCCTGCGCTTCCAGCTGCAGGGCGCCAGTGGGTCGCTCGCCTGCCGGGTGCAGGCGCACGACTGGGCGGCCCATCACCTGCCGGGGTTGCAGGGGCTGGACTGGTCGCAGATGGACCATGCGCAGCTGTCCGGCCTGTGCGAGATGCCGACGCCGGTGCCGTGGGACATCCCCGCGCTGGAGTACCACGACGCTCGTTTTCTTGGGCTGGTCACGGCCCCTGACGATGCGCCGGCCCACCCGCAGGTGCAGAGCTGGCTGGGTCCGGCCTGGATCGAGCAGATCGATGGGCAGTGGCCCGAGCACGGTGCGGCCATCGAAGTGACCGGCTTCGAACGCCTGCCCATCGCGCTGCGCATCGGCCGCATCCAGAGCACCCCGCGACGGCTTCGACGCCTGCGCCAGGGCGACATTCTGCTGCTGCCCCACGCCCACCCCCAGGCATGGCGGGCCGACCGCTGCCTGTTCGACTTCCTCCTCCAATCGGACACCCTGCTTGTGACCACCCTGCATCCCACCGAGGCCGACCAGCCGCATCACGCCCATGAGACGGCCGAGTCGCTCCCGTATCCCCGCCTGGACCTGTCCAGCCTGCCGTTGACCCTGGAAGTGGTACTGGCCACGGTGCAGATGAGCCTGGCCGAACTGGCCGATCTGTGCGAAGGCACCACCCTGCCGTTGCCCGACCAGGCCCACTGCCAGGTGCGCATCGAACACAACGGCCACTGCGTGGCCCGCGGCGAACTGGTGCAGGTGGGGACTACCCTCGGTGTGCAGCTGGCGCAGACGCCGCAACTGAAATGAACGTGGTCACCGTCAACAACGACGTCTCGCTGATCGTCGTCCTCGCGCTGGCCTCGGTACTGCCGTTCCTGATCGCGGTGGGCACCTGCTACATCAAGTTCACCGTGGTGTTCACCCTCATCCGCAACGCGCTGGGCCTGCAGCAGGTGCCGTCCAACATGGTCATCAACGCCTTGGCGTTGATCCTGGCGTTCTACGTCATGCACCCGATCATCAACGGTATCTACAGCGCCTACCTGGAACTGCCCGAACCGTTGACCACCGTGCAGTCGGTGGTGGCTTTCCTGGACGCCAGCCTGGGCGACTACAAGGTGTACCTGGCCCGGCACGCCGATCCCGAGCTGCTGCGCTTCTTTGAACGCGCACAGGTCATCGACGGCGCCGACGTGCCGCCGCCGGGGGCGCTGGCCGAAGACCGGTCGCTGTTCGCGCTGCTGCCCGCCTACGCCCTGAGCGAGCTCAAGGACGCCTTCCTGATGGGCTTCTACCTGTACCTGCCATTCGTGGTGGTGGACCTGATCGTGTCGGCCATCCTGCTCGCACTGGGCATGATGATGATGAGCCCGGTGACCATCTCCGCGCCCATCAAGCTGATCCTGTTCGTGGTGATGGATGGCTGGGCGCTGCTGTCGCAGGGCCTGGTGATGCAGTACCTGGATGTACCCGTACCGCTATGAACGAGATCATCAACATCGGCAACAAGACGCTCTGGCTGGTCCTGATGCTGTCGGCAGCGCCTGTGCTCGTGGCCACCCTGGTCGGCCTGCTGGTAGGTCTGTTCCAGACGGTCACCCAGCTGCAGGAGCAGACCCTGCCGTTCGGTGTGAAGATGCTGGCGGTGGTGCTGACCGTGCTCGCACTCATGGGCTGGTACGCGCAGACGTTGTTGAACTTCGCGCAACTGGTGCTGGCCCGCGCGCTGGCGGTCTGACATGTCAGTTACGCTGACACCGCTGGATGCCGCCCTCATCGCCGCGCTTGGCGACCACGCAGTGCCGGCCGCGCTGGGCATCGCCCGCCTGTTGCCGTGCATTGCCTGGCTGCCCTATCTGGGGGCCGGTGCGCTGCCATCGCGCACCGTCCGGGTGCTGCTGGTGCTGGTGGTGCTTGTGGGCATGTGGCCGGTCACGGCGGACCTGCAACGACCGCAGGGACTGCCGGCGCTCGCGCTGGCGGCGATGACCGAGGCCATCATCGGCACCGTGCTGGGGTTGATGCTGGCGCTGCCTTACCACGCCTTCCACGCCGTCGGTTCGATCATCGACACCCAACGCGGCGCGGGTGTCGGCGCGCTGCTCGACCCGCTCACCGGCGTGGAGGCCACCGAAACGGCGAACCTGCTGCAGATGTTCAGCGCAGTGGTGTTCCTGGTGGCCGGTGGCCTGGTGCCATTGATGGAAGCCATCCACGGCAGCTACACGCTGGTGCCCATGGGCGGCGCGTTCCTGCCGGACCTGTCCAGCCTGCACGGCTTCATGGACATCGTGTTCTCCGCGGCCGCGCGCATGGCCGCACCGGTGCTGGTGCTGCTGTTCCTGGTGGAAGTGGTGCTGGGCGTGTTGTCGCGCTTTGCCCAGCAGCTCAACGCGTTCTCGGTGTCGCTCGCGCTGAAATCGTTCCTGGCGCTGCTGGCGATGCTGTTCTACTTCATGCAGGTGATGGCCGACCAGGTGCCGGCGCTGTGGCGCCTGCACCCTCCGCTGCGCGCGCTGCTGCCCGGGATGCCCGGGATGCCCGCATGAGCAGCGGTGCCAGCGAGAAAACCGAAAAACCCACACCCAAGCGCCTGCAGAAGGAAGCGCAGAAGGGCAAAAGCTACAACAGCCGCGACCTGCTCGCGGCGGCCGTGTTGTGGGCCGGCGGCCTGGCCATGGCCACCGTCACCGGCCTGCAATCGGTACGTGCGCTCTACACCGACCTGGTGGGCGGCCAGTTCAGTGTTCCACCGGCAGCGGCGGCCGTGGCCGCGCTCAAGGCATTTGCGTGGTCGGTGGTGCCGGTCCTGGCCGCCACCGTGGTCGCCAGCGCGGTGGTCTCGCTGCTCATGAGCCGGGGCGTCATCGCCAGCGAAGCCATCCGGCTCGATCTGAACCGGGTCAACCCGGTCAATGGCTTCAAGAACCTGTTCTCGTTGAAGGTGCTCAAGGACCTGGGCAGGGCGGTGCTCTACCTGCTGTGCGCCGGCCTTTTCTGCTGGCTGGCCTTCACCCTGTGGGCGCCGGACGTGTTCGGCATCGTCCACGCCACCGATGCCCAGTTGGCCGCTGCCTGGGGCAAGCTGGCCGGCGCGGTGGGGGCGGGCCTGCTGTTGGCCCTCGCGCCGGTGTACCTGCTGGTGGGCTGGCTGGACCATCTGCTGCACATCCGCGAATTGAAGATGGAAAAGCACGAGGTCAAGCGCGAGCGCAAGGACAACGAAATCAGCGAGCAGGTCAAGCACCGGCGCCGCGAAATCAGCGACGAACTGTCTGCGCAGGTGCAGGCGGATACGGTCGGTTCAACCGTGGTGCTGGCCAACCCTACCCATATCGCCATCGGCATCTTCCTGATGGACGACGACATGCCCATGCCGTTCGTGTCGGTGCGCGAGAAGGGGGCACGCGCCCGCAAGGTGATCGCCCTGGCCGAGCGCAGCGGCGTGCCGGTGGTGCGCGATATCCGCCTGGCCCGTGCCGTGTTCGCCAAGAGCCGCCGCTACCGCTTCGTGCATGACGATGACATCGACGGCGTGATGCAGGTCGTGCGCTGGCTGCGCGACGTCGAGCGCGCTGCCCAACCGGTGGATACCGATACCCGCGACGACGGTGATACGCCGCCGACGCTGCAGTGAACCCTTCTTTTCCCCGCCACAGGTGATCCCCATGAATGAAACCCCCACCGGCCAGAGCGCCGACCAGGACAGCGCCGAACAGACCCGGCTGATCCTCGATGGCCTGCGCAATGGCGCCACCCTCAAAGACCTCAAGGGCATCAGCGGTGACATGCTGGAAGGCGTCTACGCGCTGGCCTACGACTTCTTCCGCAACGGCCAGTTGGACGACGCCGAACACTTCTTCCGCTTCCTGTCGCTGTACGACTTCTACAACGCCGATTACGCAATGGGCCTGGCCGCGGTGCTGCAGATGAAAAAGCAGTACGACAAGGCCATCTCCCACTACGCCTTGGCGCAGATGCTCGATACCCGCTCGGACAAGCCGATGTTCCACATGGCCCAATGCCACCTGGCACTGGGCAAGCTGACGCTGGCGCAGGAGTGCTTTGAAGGGGTGGCCAAGCGTGCTGGCGGCAGTGAGCTGGGCGTGCGCGCGCAGGCCTATATCGACGCCATCGGCGCAGCAGATGACGACACGCCCGGCGACACCGACGTACCCCCGTCACAGGCGTGATGGTGCGGCAGCCGCGCCTCGGCCCGCGCCGGATGCGCAGAACTTGAAAGCGCCGCACCGGCGCGGCGGGGAAGATGGCGGCACAGGATGCGCTGCCCCGGCCAGTACGCCGGACGGCGCGCTTCTTTCCCTCCGCAGACAGGCACGATGCCATGACGACCATTTCTCCCAGCCTGCCGCTGGCGCTGCGCCCCGGCAGCCACGGCCAGGCCGCCCGCGCCGCCCAGGGTTTCGGCGCCGCCGACCTTGGCGCCATCGAACGGGTCCAGGCGCGGTTCGTGCAACTGGTGGACAAGCTGCAGGCGCAGGGCCACACCGGGCCCCGCGCCGCCGCCGCCCACAACAACGGTGCACCGGAACTGCGTGCGCCTGACCCGCAGCGGCTGGGACGTGCCTTCGAGGCCGCCGGCCTGCCGAAGGCATCCGAGCGCCTGTCGCCGCAAGCGGCATTGCTGGCTCTGGTGGGCACCTTGGGCAAAATGCTCGGTGCCAGCTCGCTGGCCAATCTGGTGGCCGCCAGCAAGGCGCGCGCCGAGGCGCTGGCCAGCCGCAGTACCCAGGCTCAGCAACTGGCCGCCGCGCAGGATGCGGCCCTGGCCGCCGAAGCCGCCGCCGCTGACGTGGCTGATGCCGCCGGCGCCGACGCGGTGCAGGCCCAGGCTGCCGCCGAGGCCGCCCGGGCCGAGGTGGATCGGTTGCAGCAGGCGCTGGAAGGCCTGGATCCGGCCGACCCGGACTACGAAACCCTGCGTGCCGCACTGGAAACCGACCTGGCCGGTGCACGGCGGGCAGCCACCACCGCCGCGCAGGGCGCCGAGCAGGCGGGTGCCCGGCTTGCCGCGGCCAGCGAACAGTACCTGGCGGCCGTGGACGTCTCCAACAAGGTGCGTGCGCAGGTGGACGCCTTCAACCGCGAGGACCCCACCGGTCTGCGCCCGCCCGAGGTGGACCTGGGCAGCCGCAGTGCGCGCATGCAGGTGTTGATCGGCCTGCTCAGCCAGATCATGTCCGACGCATCGCTGGAGAAACTCAAGACCGACAGCGAAGCCACGATCAAACGGCTGGAAGCCTCGCAGAAGGAACAGCTGAAGCTCGCCGAGGAACAGGAGGCCGAACTGGAGCGTGCCCGCGAGGCCGAGAGCAAGTCCGGCTGCTTCGGCAAGGTGTTCGGCTGGGTCAGCAAGGCCCTGGCAGTGGTGGGCAGCATCGCTGCCATCGCCGTGGGCACGCTGACCGCCAATCCGCTGCTGGTGGTGGCCGGCACGGTCGGGTTGATCATGACCGTGGACAGCATCCAGGCCGAATTCACTGGATTCTCGGTGATGGGCAAGGTCACCGATGCCATCGGCAAGGCGGTCACCGAAGCACTGGTGGCCTTCGGCGTGGACCGCGCCATCGCCGAGCAGATCGGCGCCGTCGTCGCCGTCATCGTCATCATGGTGGCCATCATTGCCGCCACCATCGCAGCCGGCAACTTCAGCGGTGCGGCCACCGAAGCGGGCAAGATCGCCGCCCTGGTCAAGCAGGCCGTGGAAGTGGTGCAGACGCTGGCGCAGCTGGCCTCGGTCGCCTCGTCGGTGGCCACCGGCGTGGGCAACTTCATCGTTGCCGGCATCCAGGTCGACATTGCCAAGCTGCTTGAGCAGCTGGAGAAGTACCTCTTCGGCGACGACGTCATCCGCAGCCTGCTGCAGATGGTGCAGGACGCTGTCGCACAGCTCAGCCGCACCGGGCTGGACCTGATGACCCAGGCCAGCGACATCCTGGCCGAGGAAGCCTCTGCCTCCCGCGCCATCCTGGCCCATATCCGCACCTCGGCCTGAGCCGCTTACGCATTTCCTGGGGCGACGCGCTCCCTTCGCAAGGAACACTCTGATGACTATCTCAATCTTCACCTCCTCCCTTCCCGCACAGCTGCGCACCACCACCGACACGGCGCGTTCCCTGCAAGGGGCAAAAGCGATCGACGCCAGCGCGATGGACAAGATCGCCAGCGAGCTGCTGGCCCAGATGGCGGTTGCCGGTGCGGCACTCGGCGCCGTGCTTGGCACGCTGCGGCTTCCCACGCGCGAGGCCCTTTCCGCAGGCGAGGCGCGCAAAGTGATCGATGGCCTGCCTGCGGGCAGCCTGATCGGACCGATCAGCGCGCAGCGGCAGCAGTTGATGGAGCGTGCCGCCACGCTGACCGAAACCGGCGTGCGTCAGGCCATTGCCAACGGGGCCAACGAGTCACCGGAACGCCTGAAGGCCGGTACTGAACACGCCATGCTCAAGACGCTGGCCGAGGCAAAGAATGAAGCGGAAGCCAATGGCCATTTCCGCGCCGCATTCGACAGCATCGCCAGCGGTACACACAGGATTGCCGTGCCCGATTCGGGCGCATTGGAAGCCCTGCGCGACAGTGGCCTGCTGGAGGACAGCGCTGTGCTCTCCTCCCAGCTGGACGCACTGATTGCCATGCACCCGGACGAACGCGTCGAGAAGAGTCGCACCGATGCCGTGTTCGCGATGATGGTGCTGCTGATGACCCTGCTCATGGCACTGTCGGAGACCGACCGCAAGCAGGGCGCGGCCTCGCTGATCAAGGCCGAGGCGTTCGTCAAGGCTGCCGGTGAACGACTGGTGGCCAGCGCGGAGGAGCACAAGAAGGGTGCGGCCATCGCGCTGGGTACCACGGTGGCCATCGCCAGTGCCGGGCTGGGAACGATGGCGTATGGCGCGGCCAGGAACGTCAAGAGCATCCAAGGCAACGAGCGCAATGCCATCCAGCACACCCGTGCGGCGGATCGCCAGGCGCTGGGACTGGCCGAAGGCCAGACCCGGGTGGCCGGTGGCCGCACCAGCGCCGGCCAGGGCGAGGTGCTCGGTGCCAGTGGTCACCGTACGGCCGCCGCCGATGCGTACGCCAAGCACGGGATGAACACCACACGCAATGCGGTGGTCACCAGTGGGGGCCAGTCGATGGCCCAGATGGGCAACAGTGCGGGCAACGTCGCCCAGGCCGATGGCGATGCCAAGGCCGCCGAGGAAAGCCGCATCAAGGACAACCTCAGCCAGGCCGCCGAAGTCAGCCGCAAAACGTCCGAGAACCAGCAGCAGGAGGCGGTCAAAGCGCGCGAATCCACCGACGAGGTCCGCCGTCAGCTGGCCGCGCTTGGCGATACCCAGGCCGCTACCCGCGACGCCATTACCCGCAACATCGGCGCCTGATCCCCTGCCTTTTCATTCCGTGCCGCCCGGCGTCCCCGCCGACGGTACGCACAGACCGTGAGTTCCCATGATCCTACCCACCGCGTTCACCCCCTTGCGCACGACAGGCCAGCCGCTGGCACCGTCGCCGGCTGCCAGCGCGGACCTGCAGGAGCAGCGCATCACGCGCCCGTCGCTCGACCGCGCCGGCTCGATCGAGACAGGCGCCCGGCTGCATGCCGAGCAGGGTCGGCGCGCTGGCCTGCGCCTGCAGTTGCAGCAGGCTGCGCAGCTGCAGCGGCAGGTCCAGGCGCTGCTCGAGGAGGGCGAACACGTCGCGCCCCCCGCGCAGGCGCAGGACGGCGTCGCCTATGCGGAGGACGCCAAGGACACGCGCGAACGGCGCGCACGTGCGGCCACGGCATTGATCGCCAAGGCCCAAGCGGCCGGTCTGCTGACCGGCGCGCAGGCGTCCTCGTCAACCGACGACACCGGCGCCGTGCTGTCTGCCCTGCAGACGAACCTGGCACAGGCCGAGCGCGGGCTGCGCCATGCCTGGGCGCAGAACGAGGCCACGGGCTTGTTTGTGCTGCCCGGCGAAGACGGCGACCTGGCGCTGCTGGATCGCTGCACCCTGCAATGGGCCGACATGGCGCGTCGCGATAGGCTCATTGCTGACATGCGGGGCGCGCTGGCTTCCGTTCGTGGCGCACACGCCAACGTGGACCCAACCCAGGCCGCCCACGCCAAGCAGGCGATCGCCGACGCCGGGCGCAGCCAGCTGATGGTCAGCGTGCAGGCGCTGACAGACGATCCGGGCATGGACGCCACGGTGAAGGCCAGCCTCGCCGTGCAGCTGCAGCCACTGTTCGCCCACCACGAGGCGGCGGCCGATGCGGCCGCGCAGGGCGACGGCTCGCACTACGACTTCTTCGACGAGCTGTTCAAACTGCTGGAAGGGCTGCAGGGCGACTGGCTGGACCGCAACCAGGAGATCCTGGAGAAGTACATCGCCTTCTTCGAGAAGCTGACCGAAGTGATGACGCTGTTTGCTTCCGCCTTCAACGGGTTCCAGAACGATGGCACCCAGAACATGAACTTCGACAAGTTATGGGTTGCATTGGAAGACTTGAAGAACAGCGACGCCATGAACCTGGGGGGCAGCTTCGCCACCGAAACAGAGGCGAAGGAGTATCTGGAGAAGCTGGGTCTGGAAGGCGTCACCGTGGTCCGCGACGGGAACGGCTACCAGCTGCGAATGGACACCTCCACGATCAGCAACCTGCAGGGAACGCTGTCGCTCAAGGATGGTCGCCCGCCGAATCCGCGGCCCGGTGAACCCGGCTATGACACGGGGGCGCGAAACGTGTTCCTCACGCCGGCAAAGGTCAATGCCGTCACGTCGGCCAAAGACGCCCTGATGGAGCGTTTCAACCACATCAGCAAGGTGATGACCGAAAACTATCAGCGCACGCTGCAGCTGTGGGATACGTTGGTGAAAACCCTCAGCGGCACCATCGATGCGATCACCGAAGCCGATCGCGTCTTCGTCAGCAACTTGACGTGATCACGATCTTGCCCTTCTTCGATCAGGAATGACTTCGATGACTAACCCAAGTGTCAGTGCGACGTCTCACATGCTTCCGCCGCGTTCATACCAGCCGTCGGTGCAGCGAAAATTCCTGCCCGTTGTCACTCTCAACAATGGGTCGCTGCCAACGTCCACGCGCACCTCCACGTCCACCTCCACCTCCGCCTCCGCCTCCCAGCAGTCACGCGGCCCAATGGTGCAGTGTGCTGCCGGCAAACAACTATCCACGATCGGCAATGTGGGCAGCAAGACTTTCGACATGTGGGATACGTTCCACAGTACGAACGCATCGGTGGCGGAGAACCTGGTGGTGCAGAACGCAGCATCTGGAAGATGCTCCCCTATCGATGCCAGCCATATATTCGGCATGGAGCGGATCAACGCTTCGCTTGACCATCGCGCGCTCGCCGCCCAACGCGTGCTTGCCAACCTCAACGGTGTGCCGGTAGACAGTGCGATCGTCCGGGAGATCATCCACGGCGATCACGACGCCATGGGGCGCGAGGCGGTGGTCAGCGCCTGCGTGCAGTTGGCGGTCACCGACGTGGACCGGTTCGGTATCGAGCACGCCGGGCTGGCGCCGCTGCCGCATGTGCCGACAGCCGAGGTCGAGGCATTGACCAAGGCCCTCTCCACCTACATCGAGACCGTAGTCAAGGAGGGCGTGAGCAGGAAAGGCAACAACTGGACCGACTGCGCGCGGAACAGCCTGACCATGGACGCGCGCCGGGCCGCACTGGATGCGCTGCGCAACGCTGCTGGCAAGCTGTCAACCGTGGTTGACCTGGCCTCCACCACCCCGGCCAACAAGACCATGGGCCGTCTGGCACAGTTGATGATGCCCGGGCTGGATCATATTGCCTGCCAGAAGCAGGGCATCTGCCTGAGCGAGGCGGTGCAGCCGGGCGCGCTGGAAAACTTCATCAACGCCAAGGCCGGTGCTGCCTGGACCACGGTGATGAATCAATGGCAAGCGGCCGACACGGTCGGCCTGTTCACCTTCGCGGGCAAGCTGCTGCATCTGCTGGATGAGGCAGAGCGCAGCACGCCGGCAGCGCCCACGCCGCGCACGCCTGCCGCAGACACGCCGTCGCCCGCACGGAATCGCCGCATGTCCGAGCCGATGGCAGGGCCGGTATTCAACAACAGCAACCGCATGGGCGATATGCACACCACCGTGAGCGCCCCCGACCTGAGCTGGATACCGGCGCTGATGGAGCCGATGCACAAGTTCAACGAGCAGGTGCTGCAGCTGTTGCGGGAGAAGGGTGTAGGACAGCCGGGGCCGCAGGGCCCGGCCGGCGAGCGTGGCGAGCAGGGTCCGGTTGGCGCGCGTGGCGAGCAGGGCCCGGTTGGCGCGCGCGGCGGGCAGGGTCCGGTTGGCGCGCGTGGCGAGCAGGGTCCGGTTGGCGCGCGTGGCGAGCAGGGCCCGGTTGGCGCGCGCGGCGGGCAGGGTCCGGCTGGCGCGCGTGGCGAGCAGGGTCCGGTTGGCGCGCGTGGCGAGCAGGGTCCGATTGGCGCGCGCGGCGAGCAGGGTCCGGTTGGTGCGCGCGGCGAGCAGGGTCCGGTCGGCACGCGTGGCGGGCAGGGCCCGGTTGGTGCGCCCGTTCTGGATGAAAGGCCGATCGCCGATGACCGCGCTGCAGCAGTCCGGATGCCGGAAAAAAAGTCTCCCACGGCGCAAGTCGGATTCCAACCCGGCGGACTGCACGCGATGTATCCGCAACTTTATCTGGAAAAGGCCAATCCAGGCCTTCGCCGCCCCGATGCACGTGCGACGGAGTCATTGCATCAGATGGATCTCACCGCAGTGCGCGATAACGTGCACATCTCGCGGAGAGTCAAGGGCACGTCCCTCTACACGCATCTTGTGGATTCTGGCGTGGGTGCGCAAGACCGGTCTGAAAGCAGGGTCGTCAGGCTAACGGTTGCCAAGGCTTCTTCACCGGCACCCGCCAAGAATGACATCAATCATCGCGGCGAGCGCGCAGAACCCGGAGGTCTGGTGAATCTGAACCAGAAGATTGTCTCTAACCCGTCAACGGCGAAACTGGATCATCAGGATCAAAAGAAGCCCCAGACGGTTGCATGGATGGCAGATGACGCTATCGAGGTCTGAGGTTGCCACCTTGTCCCAAGGGCACATCTGCGGCCCCTGGGACAGTCTTTAACTACGCGCCATAAACGACGGGCCGATGACGGTGTCATGACCGAAGATCGGCTCGCTCGCGGTACGTCGCTTTTTCTTCTCATGCCGCGGCCAACGCTTGCTGGGCGCGTGCGAGCAACACGATCCAGATCTCCATGTCAGTCCCCACCTGTATCTGTACTTCCCTAGGCCTACCAACAGTCAGCCGCGTCGCTGGCGCGGCCGCCAGAGCCTCCCACGCGCCAGACACCCGCGCCGGTATCGCGCTCACCGCCCTGCGCAACGCACCGGGCGAACACGTCAACGACCTGATCCGCCGCAGTGGTGAATTCGTGCGCCTGTCCGAGCTTCACCAGGCGTGCCGCCATCTGCCTGCATCGGCGGCGTTGCGGATGACCGCGACCGGTGAGATCCGCAAGGCCTCGCCCGGCGTCTTCAGCCGCATTGCGCACACCAAGCCGAAGACCCACTACGCGGCACAGGTCACGTTGCTCTCCGAAGAGGTCAACAGCATCACCAATGGCTCGCTCAGCGCCGTACGCGGCTGCCACCTGGCCCAGTTTGCAGAGTCCGCTGCGCGCAGGCTGGAGTCGGTGACTCGCACTGCATTCCCCAGCTTCTATCAGGCGGTAGCCGCCAACACCCCGTCAGGCGCACTGGTGGCCGACGCCATCGTCGATGTGCTCGTTGCAGTAAATGCCAACGCGCCTGATGGCCTCCATCCTTTCGAAAAGATGATCTGATCCGCGCACACGGCACCTGTTTTACAAGTTGTTGCATGGTGGGCGCCGCGGCAATCACGCACCATGGCGCCCGGCCCGCCCGTCGCGTCATTGCAGGCGTCACGCGGGCCGGCCCATCGCCCCTGGATGTACATGACCGTCGTGCCACCCCCGTCGATTGCTACGCTTGTCGCTCACGCCAGTGGGCGCTGCCCACTGCACGTTGCTGCCGGTGACCGGCTGGTCGAAGACCTGCGCCTGGACTCGATGGACGTGGCCGGTCTCTTCATCGACATCGAGAATGTGCACGGCGTCATCCTGGCGCCGGAGGTGGTGCGGTCCATCCGCACCGTCGCCGATCTGGACGCCGCCGTGATCGCACAGGGGCGCCGGCAGCCATGATCCGCGTCACCCTATGCGCGCTTCTGGTGGCATTTACCTCCCCGGCCAACGCGGTCATCCATGCCAGGCTTGGTGCGGATGGCCACGTCCACGTGAGTGAGACGCCTGCGCCGGGCACGCAGCCGTTCAATCCACTGCAACCGCGCCCATCGCGTCCCAGGGTGCGGACGGGCACGGCAGCGGCAGCCACGCCACCGCGCGGCAGCGCATGGGCACACCCGCTGATTGATGCGGCCGGGCAACAGGCGGGGGTGGACGTGGCGCTGCTGCATGCCGTGGTGCAGGTGGAATCGGCCTACAACCCGCGCGCAGTGTCACGCGCGGGCGCGGCCGGCCTGATGCAGTTGATGCCGGCCACCGCCAAACGCTTCGGTGTGCGTGATCGCTTCGATGCCGCGCAGAACCTCAGCGGCGGCGCAGCCTATCTGGCGTGGCTCATCAAACAGTTCGACGGTGACCTGGAGCTGGTGCTGGCCGCCTACAACGCCGGCGAAGGCGCGGTGCGCCGGCACGGCAACACCGTTCCCCCCTATGCCGAAACCCGTGCGTACGTACGCCGCGTGCTTGCGCTGTACGCCTCGTTGAGCACGTGATGCCCTCCCTTTCTTCCCTTTTGATTCCTGGTCCAGCCTTGCCATGTCCTACCAGCTGAAGCTTCTCTCCGGCACGCTGAACGGCGTGGAATACACGTTGAACCGCGGCGACACCGTGTTCCATATCGGCGCCCGTCAGGATCTGCTGGATGGCCGCGCCGCGCAGTTGCTGCAGGGGGCAGAGAATGCGTATTTCCTGCCCGAAGACCTGCCGCCCGCCGCTTTCCTGGTGCAGTGTCCGGCCACTGCCGACGCCACCACCGGGCTGCAACTGGGCGAGCGCGAGGCCGCCGACCAGCCCTGGCAGTATCGGCCCCTGTCAGTGCAGACCGTGGTTCAGTGCTGCGGGGTGTACTTCGCGGTGCGCACCACTGCCGAGCCCTGGGCGCCGGAGGTGGTCGCCTTCGTGCCCCCGCACCAGGCCATCGCCGCGCTGGTGCCTGACCGGCGCCCGCCAGCCGACGTGGCGCCGCCCCGCGCGCCTGGTCGCGGCGGCGTTCTTCGCTGGGCGGCGCTGGCGGTTGTAGTGGTGGCCGTGGTGTCGGCATGGTTCTACTGGCAGTACACGCCACAGGTCCGTGTGAATGGCCTGGCGACGGTGCTGCGCAACGCACCGGGCGACTATCAGATCGTGGCCGGCACCGACGGCAAGCTGTATGCCTTCACCGACGACCGCGACGGCGCGGCGTGGGGCGAGCGCGCCAGCCGTCGCCTGCAGCGCAGCGATGACATCTACCTGCTGCGCCGCCAAGAGGCCGAGCGGCTGGAGCAGGGCCTGCTGCAGGCCGGGCTGCCGGTGGTGATCGTCCGCCTGGAGCAGCCCGCGCAGCCACACATCGTGTTGCTGGGGCCGATCACTCCCGTGCAGCGTGAGCAGACCCAAGCCTTCATCCGTGGCCATGCGGCCTATGCCACCGGCCCGGTGCAGGTGAGCACCACCAGCGATGCCACGCTGGTGGCACTGGCCCAGGCGCAGTTGCGCGGTCTGGGCATCAGCAGCCGCGCCGAGCCCTATGGCACCCGGGTAAGTGTCATCAACGATGTCTTCCTCGACGACGCCAGCCTCAATGCCATGGCCGGGATGGCCGGGCACTTCCACCGCGAATGGGGCCAGCGCCGCATCACGGTCCACCTGCAACTGTGGGACGACCTGCTGCAGGGTCGCTCCTATCGCTATTCACCGGGCCAGCTGATGTCAGTGGGCGAAGGCCGGTGGACTTACGCACGTGCCACCCATGGCGCGGCCCCTGCAGCTCCCTGACTCTCCTGGAGACGTATTTCGATGAGCACCTTTGTAACCAACAACACCGGCTCCACCATCAACGCCCATGGCGATTTCGGCGATCCGGGCCTTCCCGGCGGCAGCGGCGCCAACTGGGGCGGCTGGATGAGCGAGCACGCCAAGGCGTTCGATACGGGCGTGAGCGACCTGAAGGCCAAGCTGGACGATGCCTTCTCCGAACTGAAGAAGGACCCGGGCAATCCCATCCTGCTGGGCGCCTATCAGAGCGCGCTGTCCGAATACAACATGTACCGCATGCTGCAGTCCAACTCGACCAAGAGCCTGACCGACCAGAGCAAGTCGGTCATCCGCAACCTGGCGTGAACCCCACCCGCCGTTGGCGCAAGGCCGCGGCGGGTCTTTCAAGGAAATCACCGTGATATCCATTACTGCCATCGACACGGCTGTTTCCAGTGGCGCCGCCGACGGCGCGCTGGTGCCCCTGTCGGACCGTTTCAACGAGGCTTTTGCGCGTTACTACGTCCAGGCCGGTCATGAACGCGACGGCATCCTGGCCGCCGCCAACGACCCCATGGTGGCGGCCGATCCGCAGCAGCTGTACCAGTTGCAGCTTCGCCAGGAGGCCTACACCAAGCAGGTCACGCTCACCTCCGCCCTGGTCGGCCATGCCACCAAGGGCATCGAAACCCTGGTCAAGAGCTGACCGATGATGCCGCTTCGATCATCCCGGCCGCTGCTGCTGGCCATGTTGTGTCTGCTGCTGGTGGCCTGCACACGCACACCGCTGCTGCAGGGGCTCGATGAGCGCCAGGCCAACGAGGTGGTGGCCGTGCTGTTGCGCCATAACATCAGCGCCGACAAACATCTCAACGGCAAGGCCGGTTTCAGCGTGACTGTGGGCCAGAGCGATCTGGCCGAGGCGATCGACCTGGTGCAGGCGCACAACCTGCCTTCGGCGCCGCGCACGCAGATCGCCAGCCAGTTCCCGTCCGATGCGATGGTCAGCACGCCATTGGGCGAGCGGGCCCGGCTGCTGTCGGCCATCGAACAGCGCCTGGAGGAATCGCTGGCCACCCTCGACGGTGTGCACACCGCGCGCGTCCATGTGAGCTATGACGCCGGCCCGGTGGAGGGCAGCCTGCAGCAGCGCAAGCCGCCGGCCATGCACGTGGCGGCGCTGCTGGTGCACGTGCCGGGCGCCGACGAGCAGGCGCTGCTGCAATCGGTCAAGCGCTTCCTGCGCAACGCCTTCGTGGATGTGGCCTACGACAATGTGTCGGTGGTTCTCACCCCGGCGCAGGCCACCCGCACGCTGGCGGTAACGCCTGCCGAACACTACGCCGGCCCATGGCGGTCGCTGCTGCTGCCGCTGGCGCTGCTTGCGCTGCTGGGCGGCGCGGTGTGGTTGCTCCGCCGCAGCGGGCGCACCCTGTCGCAGGGGCTGGCTGCCCTGCGCCGTCGCCTGCGCCCTCGCGAGCGAGCTGCCGATGCCCGCACGTCCTGACCTGCTGCGTGTGCTATATGACCCGCTGCAGTACTACGCCCCCTGGCACCAGGCCGGTGCGAAGCTGCAGCCGGCGCAGCGCAGCGCTCTCAACGCCGTGCTGGTACAGCGCTTCGCGCTGCCGGCCTACCAGCGGCCGGCCCCCCACCAGCAGCTGCTGACCGAGCGCCTGGTCGCGGGCTGGTCGCGCCTGCCCGGTGCGGCCTACCTGATGGCCTGCGCCAAGCACCGCCATCGGCTGATGGGCAGCCGCGCGTTCGTCGCGCTGCCGCGGCCGGTGCACGCCTTCCTCAGGTTGCCTTTCGACACCTGTGGCCCGACCGCGGTCGACGTGGAGGATGCCGACAGCCTGCGCGCCTGGGGCGCGGCCTATCTCCTGGCTGGGCTGCGGGAGCAGATGCCGCCTTGGCTGCGGGCGCGCGCCCAGCTGTGCCTGGCCGGCCCGGCACAGCCGGCGCCGGCGCGTGGCAGCGCCGAGCCTGCCGGGCCTTTCGACATCACCTGTTTCTGGAGTGCGTGGAACCATGCTGCGAACGTATCCTGAGGACCTGCTCGACTACGCCGTGGACGGTGTTGTGCAGGCGGTCAGCGCCGGCCAGGCGGCCGATCACCAACGATTGCAGGCCGCCGCGCGCGCGCGCGCGCAGCAGGACCGGAAGCACGCGCAGGCACAGGCGCAGGCACTGCGCGCAGACGCCCTGGCGGCCGGCTACCAGCAGGGCATGCTGCAGGCGATCACCCAGCTGCTGCCGCTGATCGAGGCGCTGCAGTGCGAGCAGCAGCGCCTGATCGACGTCGTGCGCCAGCAGCTGCACGCGCGGCTGCAGGCCATGACGGTGGATCCGGACGTGCTGGTACCGCAGTGGTCTGCCGCCTGCGAACGCTGGGTGGCGGGTATCGCCAACGCGGCGGTGCTGCACGTGCCGGAGGACCAGCCCGCGTTGCTGCAGGCCCTGACCACGGCGTTGGCCGACACCCACGTCACCGTGCAACCCGCGCCGCGACAGACCCCGGCCCTGCATGTGGGCGAGCTGGTCTACAGCCTGGACATGCAGACCCCGTTGAAGGACACCGTGGACCAGACGCTGCAGCGCCAGTTGCCGCACCTGCAGCCACGCCTTGCCGCCCTGGCCACCGCGTACTGCGATGCGCTGCAGGCCAGCCTGGCCCATACCCACCATCGTCGCCGCCTTGCGGCATTGGACACCCCGCATGACCATTGATCCAACCCCACGCGCAGACAGTCTGCTGCCCGCAGTGCCCGTTGCCGGGACCGTGGTGCCCCTGCACCAGCGCATGCAGGAACAGGCGCGGCACGCTGAAGAGAGCGAACCGGTGCCGTTGCCCGAGCCGGGTCCGGAGCCGCACCCCATGCCTGTTCCCGTGGAAGACCCGGTGCGCGTGTGGGCGCAGCGGATCTTCATGGAAACGATGCTCTATGGGGAAGAAGAAGAGAACGGCATTCCGCCGTTGTCGATCGAGCTCTGAGGCGCGTGCGGGCCGTCCGATGACGGCCCGGGCTCAGGGGCTAACCGCGGCCTGCTGCTCGCGCGGCGTGCCGTAGTCATCCAGCCACTGGAACGTCACCTGCGTGGGCGTCGTGGCACCGGCCGGCAGGGGCAGCGCCACCTGCGCACCTGGCGCGATCATGTCCACGTCCAGCGTGCGGCCATCGGCCAGGGTCAGGGTGCTCAGGGTTACGTGGTAAGCGCTGGGATTGCGCACCTGCAGCGCACCGCCGGTGGCTGTCCACTGCAACGCCGCTGCCGCATCGCGCGCGGCACCGGGCAGCCCGGCGGGGCGATAGAACAGCTTGATGCGCGTGCGCACCGCAAACTGCAGCAGGTTCTTGCCGGCCGCATCGCTGGGCTTGGGCGGAATATCCAGCAGATTGAAATAGAACAGCGACTCGCGGTCGCCCGGCAGCGGCGCCTCGGATGGGCGCGGTGCGTAGGTGATGCGATACGCCTGGCCCTGCTTGGGCTGCAACAGACGCGGCTCGGCCGGGGTCAGCCGGAACGGCACCACCACGTGCTCGGGGCGGGCGCGGCTGTCGCCATCGTCGATCCACACCTGGGTCATGGCCACCGCATCGCCACTGTTGGTGGCTTTTACCGTGGTGTCGCGGCCCTGGCTGGCGTCGTGGATCACGCGCGTGCCCTGGATGGTGACGGCCGCCGAAGCGGGTGCGGCGCACAGCGTCGCGGCCAGCGCGAGCGCCAACGGCGACGCCCATGTCGATGCACGGGAAGTCATGGAACACCTCTGGAAGAATAGGTGGGCCGCGGCAGTGCGCCGCGGCCTGCGCGGAAGGTACTTACTTGTAGAGCACCACGAAATCGCCGGATGCATTGGCGGTGCCGGCCTGGGCGTTCTTGCCCGGCGAGGCGTACCACGCGCTGTAGTCCAGCTGGCCGCTGCCGCCGGCAGCGATGGTCACCCACACGGTGGGGTCTTCGCCGATCTTCTGCTGGTTACCAGCGGCGTCGTACAGGGCCACGCCCACGTTGCTGGCGGTGGAGGTGGCGGTCAGCGCCAGATTGCCGGTGCTGCCATCGGGGGTGCCGCCGAAGCGCACGCCCACGTCCTGCGCGGTGCCCGAACCGGTGCAGTCCAGTGCGATGGCGAAGTTCTTCTGGCCGGCGCGCACGTCGGCATTGACCGAGGCCAGGTCGACCTTGCCCATCGGCACGGTGATGGCACCACCGGTGGACTGCACGGCGCAGGTGGAGTTGAGCAGCTCACCGGTGATTTCCAGCTTTTCGGCAAACGCCGACGGGGCGGCAGCGGTGAGCAGGGCGAGGGACAGCAGGCGGATCTTGGTGGTCATGGTGGGTTCCGGGGGCGTGGTGACAGGACAGTGCCCGGCGCAATCGGCACGGACAGTGGCGCCAGTGTGCGGAGGCGGTAACGCAGGGGGAATGCAATAACTTGCAAAGCCAGGCAGGCGTTGTCGTGTTTGCAACTAGTTGCATGGGAGAAGCCGGGCGCGCCACATAGACTGCGCACCCGTGACCTGCTTATGAAGAAATCGCCATGCGATGCCTGATCCCCCCGCGCCGACGTGTCGCCATCGTCGTCTGTGCAGTCATGCTGACTGCACTGGGCGAGGGGAGTGCGAGCGCGTGCACACGTCTTCGACTGACTGACCACGATTCAGAAGTGGTCAGGAACATGCCCAACCTGGACCGGCCCGGCGCCCAATACACAGGGACGGGTGCGTCGCTGAATGACAGCTATGAATGTCCAGCAGGGCAGACGGCGTTCCTGGTCAACATGCAGCTTACCGGCTTGACCTATGAGCGCGACGTCACCGTGGATGGGGCAACGGTGCCGGGCTACAGTTTCGGGCCGCGCTCGCCTCTGGTGGCCTTCGTGCATGCCATTGGCCTCAATAACACATCGGGCGTGCGCATACCACTGAGAAATGGGCAGCTGAATCGAAACCCGGGTCCTGTGCTGAGCGCAACGACCAGCATGATGCACTACGTACAGATGCGCGTCTTCTTCCGTGGCGGTGCCATGGAAAGCGTGCCCCGCACCTTCCTTGGTACGGTAGACGTATGGCCAGAGGGAAACTCCGCCAATCCATTCCGCCACACCTTCACGCTGGAGTTGACCATTCCCCCGGTCACCTGCACCCTCGCCAACGCCACCCACACGCTCGACGATGTAGTGGCCAATGACCTGGCGGTTGTCGGCAGCACCGCCAAGCCGTCCACCTTCGACGTGGCCATGAACTGCCCGATGGCCAATGTGGATGTCACCCTCACCCTGACCGACGCCAACCAGCCGGGCAACACCGGCAGCGATCTGGCGCCCGGCGCGGGTTCCACCGCTGGCGGTGTGCAGGTGCAGCTGCTGCGTGGCGGCCTGCCACTGCAGCTGGGCCAGGCGTGGTCGCACGGATTTTCCGCCAAAGGCCAGCAGGCCATTCCGTTCCAGGCACGCTACCACCGCACGGCCGGCCCGTTGGTAACTGGCGTGATCACCGGCGAAGCGGTGCTCGTCGCCGACTACAGATAACCGCCCTGGATGGGGGGTGCGTTGCTGAAGCGCAACTAACCCGCAATGCAGACATCGCAGTGCTGCACTGCAATCTGCAAGTTATTGCATGGGGTGTAGTTCCATTCGTTCCTACCATGCTCACCCCTCTCCGATCAATCGCCCCCCCCCCACGGCGATTGCACGCATCGTGTCCCCCACTTCAGCCCACGCCAACGTCGCAACGTCCGCGCTCTCCCGAGGCATCACCACCGCGTTGATGCTCTCCCTCGGCGCATTCGCCCGCGCGGCGCCCACGCCAGCGGTCGAGTTCAGTGAAGGTTTCCTGATCGGCGGTGACGCCATCGACATGCGCCGCTACGCCAACGGCAACCCGCTGCCGCCAGGCGACTACGCGGTGGACGTGAAGGTCAACGGGGTATACCAGTCCAGCCGCGATATCCGCTTCCGGGCCTCGGCAGACCCGCATATCGCCACCCCGTGTCTGCCGGCCGCGCTGATCCGCACACTGCCATTGAAGGCGGCGCTGCTGGAGGCCGTGGAGGCGGACAGCGCAGCCTGCGTGGACCTGCCCGCGATGATCGAGGGCGCCACGGTCACCTTCGACAGCGGCGCGCTGGAACTGGCCATCGGCCTGCCGCAGGCGGCGCTGGCCAGCGTGGCGCGCGGCTACGTGGCACCGGCACAACGCGACGATGGCATCACCGCCGCCTTCATCGACTACAGCGCCAACCACCAGCGCGGCCAAGGCCGCGACAGCAGCTACCTGGGCCTGCGCACCGGATTCAACATCGGGCCTTGGCGCCTGCGGCACCGATCCTCACTCACCCACGGCAGCTACGGCACCCGCCACGAGGTGATAAGCAGCCACGTGCAGCGCGACATTGCCGCGTGGAACAGCCAGCTGCTGCTGGGCCAGGGCAACACCGGCGGCGAGCTGTTCGAGAGCGTGGCCTTTACCGGCGTGCGACTGGCCAGCGACGAGCGCATGCTGCCCGACTCGCTGCGCGGCTATGCGCCGGTGGTGCGTGGCATCGCCGAGGGCAATGCGGTGGTGGCGATCCGCCAGAACGGCAACCTCATCCACGAGAGCAACGTGGCGCCTGGGCCGTTCGCGATCGAGGACCTGTACCCGACCAACTTCGGCGGCGACCTGCACGTGACCGTCACCGAGCCCGATGGCCGCGTGCAGCGCTTCACCGTGAACTTCTCGGCGGTGCCGCAGGCGCTGCGCGCCGGGGCCTCGCGGTTTGCGTTCACCGCCGGCGCGGTGCGCGACAGCAGCGGCCGGCTCGACCCGGTGCGATTCGGCGAGGCCACCTATGTGCGCGGCTTGAGCAACCGGCTCACCGTGCTGGGCGGCGCCCAGCTGGGGCAGGACTACCAGGCCGTGCTGGCCGGTGCGGCGATCAACACCGCCGTAGGCGCATTCGGCGCAGACATCACCCATTCGCAGGCGCGCCTGCAGGATCGCGACCGTGTCACCGGCAACAGCTTGCGGCTCAACTACCAGCGCTACGTCGCCAGCACCGGCACCAATGTCGGCCTGGCCGCCTACCGCTACAGCACGCGCGGCTACCTCAGCCTGGGCGATGTGGCGCGCGCCCGCAGCGACGACTGGGGCTACACGCAGCGCGCCCGCCAGCGCTACCAGCTCAACTTCTCCCAGCGTGTGGGCGAACGCAGCAATCTGTACCTCAGCGGCGGCCACGTGGCCTACTGGGACAGCACGCGCGGCCAGAACGATGTACAGGTGGGGTTCCAGAGCAGTCTCCGGCGCGCCAACTACGGGCTGTCCGCGCTGCGCTACCGCACCGGCGATGGCCGCCAGGACACCCGCTACGCCTTCACCCTGAGCGTGCCGCTGGGGCGCAGCAGCAATGCACCGCGCGCCAGCACCCAGCTCAGCCAGAGCGACCGCGGGCAACAGCTGCAGGCCGGCCTGAGCGGCAGCGTGGGCGAGCAGCGTGCGCTGAGCTACAGCCTGTCGGCGAGCCAGGGCGACGACGGCGCGCGCAGCAGTAACGCCTATGCGGCCTGGCAGGGCAGCCAGCTCAACGCCAACCTGGGCTACAGCCGCGCGGGCAACTACCGCAGCGTCACCGCTGGTGCCTCGGGCAGCGTGGTGCTGCATGGCGGCGGCATCAACTTCGGGCCGCCGGTGGGCGAGGGCTTCGCGCTGGTACAGGCGCCCGGCGCGCAGGGTGCGCGCGTGGGCAGTGGCGCGGGCATCAAGGTGGCCGGCAACGGCTACGCGCTGCTGCCGCATATCAGCCCTTACCGCTGGAACAGCATCGACCTGGACCCCAGCGGGCTGCCGCTGGAGGTGGAGCTGCTGCGCACCTCGCAGCGTGTGGCGCCCACCGCCGGTGGCATCGTGCGTGTGCCGTTCGAGGTGCGCCGCGAGCGCACGCTGTTCATCGACGCCACCGACGCGCTGGGCCAGCCGCTGCCGTTTGCGGCGGTGGTGCAGAGCGAAGACGGCGCGGCGGCCGGTGCGGTAGGGCAGGGCGGGGTGATCCAGCTGCGCGGTGCACAGGACAGTGGCGCGTTGATTGTCGACCCCGATGGCAAGCGGCGCTGCCGCATCGACTACCACATGCCCGAAGCGCCGGATGCGTACGGCATTTCGTGGAGCCAGGCCGTGTGCGTGCCGCAGCCGCTGCCGCCGGAGGGTCTGCAGGTGGGCATGCCGGAGCCGGAAGAGGGCGTCGCCCAATGAGTTTCGTCTTTCCTTTCATCGTTCACAGGAGTTCAACCATGTCCCGTTCCCTTCTTCAGGTGATCGCAGTGCCGATGCTGTGCCTGATCGCATCGGCCGCAGGTGCCCAGGCCACGCTCACCATCAGCGGTCGCGTGCTGCCGGGTACCTGCACGCTGGTGGCACCCACCATTGCACTGGATCCGGTGAAGGCCGATGAAATGACGCCGGGTGCCGCCAGCAGCGTGAAGGCCGGTGCACTGAACTTTACCGGCTGCGTGGGCGTCAGCCGCGCGCGCCTGTCCTTCGATGGCACGGCCGCCGACGGCGACCCGGAGCGCTGGAAGAACACCGCCGCGACCACGCCAGCAACGGGTGTGACGATCGCGCTGTTGGCCGGCGCGACGGGCAACACCTACCTGAAGAAGGGCGACACTGATATTCCGGTGGCTGTCTCTGGAGCGACGGCGTCCTATCCGCTGCGCGCGGGTTACTTCATTCCCAACACCAGTGGTATCAACGCCGGCAATATCTCCACCGAGATCGTGGTCACCGCCGCCTACGATTGAAAGCCGGTACGGCCCTGTAGAGCCGAGCCCACGCTCGGCTGCTCTTCTATCAGGCTCCGGGCAAGCCGGGCATGGGCTCGGCTCTACAGAAGCCGCTAAGCTGCGTGCAGCTGCACATCCACATACTCGGCCAACCCCCGGCACGCCAGCAGCAACCCCTCGCGTGCGTCATCGCCTACCTGCTGGCTGACCTCGCCATCCACGCGCACGCGTTCTGTAGCGTGCAGCAACTCCAACAGAAACGTCAGCCCGGCATTGGCGCGGTCGATGCGCGCCAGTGCCAGCCGCTGCCCCGGCGTGCGGCCTTTGCCCGGCCACGGCTGCCCATCGGCGGCGTCGCCCTGGCGGATGTGCTGCAGGCAGTGCAGCAGCGTGATGGTGCCGGACGCTTCGCCTTCTTGAAGTGCAGCGAAGGTGCTTTCCAGCGTGCGCGCCAGATCGTCGGGCAGGCGCGTGGTGGCCTCGCCCAAGGTGGCAAACAGGTGGGGATAGTGCGACTTGGTCATGGCGGCGTCCTTGTGTGCGAAGCAAGGCGCCACCCCGCTTAACAGCGAGGGTGGCGGACGGTGCGTGGTAGCAATGCCGGAGGTAACTACGCCAAACGCCGGTGGGCACGAGCCCCCCACGCACCGCCCGCCATGTACGAGCGGACAGAATGCCTGCCGACGCCGCCCGATGGATGAGCGACGCCGACAGACAAGCGTAAACAACGTAGTTACCAAACGGGATTGCAAGCCCGCGCCACCCGTTGTCGGTGGCATCTAAATCTTGCGCACGTAGATGCCGCTGTACCAATCTGAAAAGTTTCAAATTCAACGTTGTTGCAATCTGCATGCGCGCGAAAGATCGTCATGCAGAGTGAGGAGAATGCGTCAGCATTCGCGCAGCGTCCTTGTAGAGCCGAGCCATGCTCGGCTTACCGCGCGAAGCGCGGCGCTTCTCGCAATATGATCGGACAGCAGCCGAGCATGGCTCGGCTCTACAGAAAGCAGAACGGTGCCGGAGATGTCGGCGACGTTCTATTCCCATTACCAGCTGTACGCCACAGACAGGTTGGCAGTCGCTTCGCGGTACCCACTGTCACCACGCATCACCCCAAACCCGCCCCATGCGCTCAAACCGGAACGGAACTCCACCCGTGCACCTGCACTTAGTTCATAACGGTTGCGCGGAATGCCAGCCTTCAGCACTTCATCATCGAAGGCGATGCCACTACCGACGCGATCGCGGTACCAGTTGGCCGCCAGGTACGGACTGACCGAGGCCCCTGCGGCCGAGTGCGATTCACCCTGCAGGCGCAGGCCGACACGGCCGGACAAACCGCTGTTGCCCTGCGCACGCACCACGGTGCCGTTGGTCTCGGTATGCACGTCGGTCTTCGCGTCGGTGTAGATCAGCTGCACCTCCGGCTGAAGGCTCAGCGCGGTGTTGCCGATCTGGCCGATGCCGAAGCGGTAACCGGCTTCCACCGACGACTGCCAGATATCCGAGTCGTAGCGCTCCTCGGCCATGCCGTCGCCCTGCACACGGTTGCGGAACTGGCCGCGCTGCACGCTGGCATCCACGTACATGGCGTCGTTGGCCCAGTTGCCATACGCGCCTAGCGCGCCACCTTCCACCTCGCCGCGCGCGCTGAAACCGGTCACGTCCGAACGCGAAGTCGTGGTGCTGCGTGCGGCGATGGCCATCACGCCGACGCGGCCACGGCCGTCATCGAACACGCCGATGTCCGCACCCAGTTGCAAGCGCGAGCGGTCCACGCGCAGATCGAGCTGGTCATCTACTGCATCCAGCTTGCTCTGGGTGGCGTCAACACGGGCCCAGCCACGGATGCCATCCACCGCCGCGGCGCCGCCCTGGCGGTCGCGGTAGGTGTGGCGTAGCATCTGGTCGAGCGCGAACTGGTTGGCCAGGTAGGCGCCGGTCTCCGGGCGCAGGATCGGGATGGGCGTGATCGGGTCGATGGGATCAATCGGATCAATGATCGGCTTGCACTGCGGCAGCGACGGGTCAGCCAGGCACGGGTCCGGCGTGGTTGCCAGTTCCGAACGCAGATACCAGTTGCCGTTGGCGTCCTTCACCAGAAAGTACTCGTATTGCCCGCCCACGGCGCGGCCGACCAGATCAAACTGCGCGTTGGACGCGCCACCGATATCGATCAGCTCGATGCCGCGATCGGTCTTGGCACCGGCACCGCCGGCATTGAGTACGCGCACGTTGGCCTGACCGTCGGCATCGCCAGCAATCACCAGCTTATCGGTCAGTGAAGTGTCGTCGCCCAGCTGGGTGTTGAACAGCAGGGTACCGCCGTTGCCAGTGAACTCGTCCAGGCTGAGCATGTTGAAGCTGCTGCCATTGCCCAGCGCCACGGTGCCGCCCGCACCCAGGGTGAGATGGCCGACATTGCTGTCGCCGGTCGTCAGCCAGGTGGCATCGCTGTCGATGCTGGCGGTGGTGACATTGATGAAGCGGCCGTCGATCTGGGCCTTGTTGCGCAGGATAACGTCCAGCGAGCCATTGGTGACCGTGGTCGGGTCGAAGGTCACGTTGCCGGCCAGCCGGGAATCATCAACAGTTAAGTTGACGTCGGTGCGCGCAGCGAGAGGGCCGAATTCACTCCTGACCAGCAGCACGTTGCCATCAGCGCCCGACAGCTTGGCATCGTTGCGGATCGTGATGTTGTAGTCGTTGTCTTCCAACGGCATGACCTGTATGGCGGCGCTGCGCTGGGATAACAACGTGGAGTCATCAAGGTTGAGCGTCACCGCACCCGCAGGATTGAGCTCGCCCCACAGCATCGCGCCGACGTTGGCGCCGGTCACATGCGATCCGTTGAGGACGTCCAGCGTGCCGAACTGCAGGCGAACGCCCAGGCCGCTGTTGTAGGCGGCGGCCGTGCCAGGATTGTCCTCTACGCGGACCTGCATGGCATCAAGTACAGCAAGCGGGTTGCGGTTTCCTGAGCCGCTGGGCAGGCTGCGCAGGTCGACACCCACCGCGAGACTCTGGGGCGCCAGATCGGCAGCGGCCACGATGATGGAGCCGCTCGTCATTCGAGCTACAGCGTCACCATTCAATCCAATGCCACCACCGCGAAAATGAGTGCCGACCGTCGTCAACGTGGCGTTGCCCGTGAGCGTTACCGCTGCAGACTTGCTCACCGACGTCACGGTGCCACCCTCGAGTGTGATGGTCGACGTATCCTCGGCGGAGATCTCATTCATTGCCGCATCGCGACCGGCCAGCGTGGAGCCATTCCTCAGCGTCCAGGCTTCCACCGGATCACCTGCGACGACCTCGGCGGACTGGCCATCGAGATCGCCCGCCAATGCGACGCCAGTGGAGAGCGTGGAAAGCGCCAGCAGCAGGCTGCGGGCCAACGGGCACGGCGACAGGGGACGGGCAGGATGAAGGCACATGGTCTTGTCCTTTGCAGAGAGAAGCGAAGGGGAAACTGCATCACAAGCGGAAGCCCCTGTTCAGCGGGGTGACGTATAAGCCTGCAACTCGTGAAGAAAGTGTGAGGCGGCCGGTTGTTTGCGAATGTGCGTGTCTGGAATGGCACCTAGTGTCGGTTCGCTGCGGGAGTGTTCCCATGCAATTAGTTGCAAAGCGCGCTTGGCGGGCTAATCCGCTATGGCAGCCGTTAAGGCGCGGATACGGGACCCTGCGATCTGCGACATTCGGACGCAGCCGTGATTGCAACGGATTCGATGGTGGGGCGTTGGTCGTGCCGCGAGCATGTCGGCCACTTCCCGGAGACCTCGAATGCGCACTGCTTCCCCCCATCACCATCCCCTCGCAATCGCCCTGGCGGGTGCGCTGTTCGTCTCACCTGCGGTCCAGGCTCAGCAGGTGGTGGCTGATGGCACCAATGAGAATCCCGCTGGCGGCAGCTATTCCACCACCGGTGTCGGCGCGCACGCGTTCCATGTACTCAACGGCGGCCGCATCGCGGCCAACGATGCGGTCGTGCTGGCCACCGAGGGAAATGGGGCTGCTGGCATCCGCGTGGAAGGCACCGGCAGTAGCCTATACGTTGCCGATGCCACCATCAACACCCGTGGCGACAATGCAGCAGGCGTGACCATTTCCGGCGCTGACGGTGCGATCCAGATCGCAAAGGTCAGCATCGAAACTCAGGGTTCAGCCAGTCACGGCATGAACGTTGTGGGTTCCGGTGCCAGCGTTGGCCACGCAGACATTCTCACCCGTGGCAGCGGCGCGCACGGCGTGATGGTCAGTGGCGGCGGTGTTTTGGAGTTGGGCGGCGGTGTGATCACCGTGGAAGGAAGCAATGCCAACGCGGTGATGGTCAGTGGTGCGGGCAGTACGGCACGGATCGCAGGGAGCACCCTGGTCAGCCGCGGCGCGGGGAACTACGTCGCCCTGGCCAACTCGGGCGCCGCCCTGCACCTGCAGGACACACAGGTAGTCCATGAGGGTGCAGGTCTTGGCGTCGCCATCCACTTGGGCAGTACCGGCGATCTGCGCAATGTGCACATCACGGTGCAGGGCTTGGGGACCGGGCTGGCAGGTGGCGGCGACGTCGCCTTGCTTGGAGGTTCCGTTACCGCAGTTGCAGCAGGGAGCACGGCCGTCGAAGCCCACGGTGGGAGCATGCGACTGGAATCGGTGGATGTTCGCGGTGACCATGGCATCAGCGCGATTGGTGGTGCGCGGCTGGAGCTGACGGGCAGTCGTGTGCATGCGGCGAACGGAGCGCTGCGGCTCTCAGGGCTGGGGACGACCGCCCATGTCGAGGGATCCGAACTGCTGGGCGATGGAGGGGCGGCCACGATTGCGGTTTACGACTCGGCAACGTTGGAACTCCTGCGCAGTGTGGTCCGTAGCGAAGGTGACAATCGGGTTGGCATCGGCAATCGCGGCGGTGCGGTGACGCTGGACGGCGCGGAGGTCCACACCACGGGCGCGTCCAGCCATGCGCTTTACGCGGAGCTCAGCGGCGCGGTGTGCCCCCGCATCGATGCCCGTGGCACGTTGCTGAGCACCACCGGTAACAACGCGGTAGGGGCTGTTGCGCGAAAGGGCGGCAGCATCGATCTGGTGGACAGCACCGTGCTGACCACTGGTGAGGGCGCGCATGGTGTGCTCGCCGGTGGCGTGGGCGAAATGACGCTGGCCAACACCCATGTGCGCACTGAAGGCGAAGGTGCCTGGGCGGTGGTGATCAACGACAACGGCCGTATGAGCATCGACGGCGGCTCGCTGGTGAGTGCGCAGCACGGTGGCATCTGGTTGCGCAGCAGCCGCGATCCAGTGCTGACGTTGAGTAACGGTGTGGTGGTGTCCGGTGGCAACGGCATCGGCCTGGCGCTGGATGCTGCCGTTGCTGGCCGCTTCGACGTGGCGCTGGATGGGCGCTCGCAGCTGCACGGCGATATCGTCATCACGCCCGAAGATGAAGATGCCGGGCTGGTGCCGCAGTCCGAGGTGCACGTGCGCCTGGCGGATGGCGCGCTGTGGCAGGGGTCTTCCGATCTGGTGCAGACACTTGCGCTTGAGGGCGGCAGCCAATGGACGTTGACCGGCGATGCGACGGTGGGTGATCTGCAGGTGCGCGACAGCGCGCTGGCACTGTCCGACGGCAGCGGCCGCTTCAACACGCTTAGCGTGGACGGTGACCTGCACAGCCAAGGCGCCACGTTCCTGTTCCAAGGCGCGCTGGCCGGCGATGATTCGGCCATCGACCGACTGCACGTGCGCGGTGATACTTATGGTGATGCTCTGATTGCGGTGAGGAACATCGGCGGTGTGGGGGCGCCCACTGTGGATGGCATCCAGCTGATCGAAGTGGACGGCACATCGCTGGCCAGCTATGCGCTGACCGGGCGTGCGGTGGGCGGTTCGTACGAGTACTTCCTGTTCCAGGGCGGTCTGGCCGATCCCAGCGATGGTCATTGGTATCTGCGCTCGCAGTGGTTCGATGTCTGCGAGGACGACCCGGCGGCGCCGGGCTGTGCGGTGAATCCGGGCCCGGACCCGATCGAGGGTGGCGAAGGTGAGGATGGCGGCGGCATCGTCGACCCGATCCGGCCGCGGCCGGTACTTCGCCCGGAAGCCGGTGCCTATCTGGCGAACCAGTCGGCTGCGGTGAACATGTTCGCGCACCGGATGCATGATCGTAGCACTCGCACTGACGGGCGCACTGCATGGGCACGCGTGGGTCGTAGCAATGCGGACTTCACTGCGGTGGGTGACCAGCTGTCGGTGGATGGCAATACGTCGGTGCTGCAGATCGGCAGTGATCTGCTGCGCCGTGGCAATGCCGCGTTTGGTGTGATGCTGGGCAACGGCCGTTCTGACAATCGTGTCGCCTCGGAGCTGACCGGCTACACCGCCACCGGCCGCGTGCGTGGTACCGCGCTGGGGGTGTATGGCACTTGGATGCAGGATGGGGAAGGAACCAGCGGTGCCTATGTGGATGCGACCGTGCAGTTCGGCCGATTCGACAACCGTGTGCACGGTATCGGCCTGGAGCCGGAGCACTATGATGCGCGTGTGGCCACTGCGTCACTGGAGATGGGCCATACCTTCAATGTGTGGCAGGGTGCTGGCAGTTCGCTTTACGTGCAGCCGCAGCTGCAGCTGACGTACGCAGACTACCGTGCGGCTCGCCACGTGGAGACGAATGGCACGGTTGTCGACCATGCGGATGCAGGTGGCCTGAGCGGGCGCCTGGGCGTGCGCGTGTTCAGCCATGGCACTGCGGGTGGTAACACCGTGCAGCCGTACCTGGGCGTGAACTGGCTGCGTGGCAGCGGCACCAGCACGTTGCAGTTCAACGATGACACGCTGGGCGCGGATGTGCCGCGCAATCGTTATGAGGTGCAGGCCGGTGCCGAGCTGAAGCTGGGCCAGCGCTGGGGCGCATGGGGCGGCCTGAGTGTGCAGCGGGGTGACCATGGCTACCGCAACGTGGGTGGCCAGGTAGGTGTGCGCATGGCCTGGTAAGCGACCGTGCAGCGGGGGCGGATCCCATTTGCGCAAGCAATGGGCTCTGACTCCCATTGTTTGAGAAGGACGGCGCCTGTGGTTGGCGGCGCCACACTTTGGGCCTGCATATCAACATCTTCGACCAACCCGACACTGGATAGTGGTTTCAAGCTTCGAGGCTCAAAAACATGCGCACCTCCAAAGGTGTCGCGAGAAAGTGGATCATTTAGTCAAGCTTCAAGCTCAAGAAGTATGTTCTTCACGAACATTAATGTCGCATATGCGTCGGAATGTCGTATCTGACAATGCAACTAATTGAATGGTGGGCGTTCAACGCGACATCCACCATGCCGGTCTCGACAAAGGAGACCTTGAACATGCGATCCCACCACCTCCATTACTCGGCGTTGGCTCTGGCCCTCGCCGCCGCGCTTGCCGCCGCAATTCCTGCCCGTGCACACGCACAGCAGGTCATCGCCGACGGTGATGAGCAGGCCCCTGCAGCAGGTAATTACAGCGCAACCGGCGTGGGCAATCATGCCTTCCATGCGCTCAACGGCGGCAGCATCGTGCCGTTGGGTGCGGTCAACGTGAGTGCGGATGGCGATGGTGCATCCGCGGCCCGTGCCGAAGGCGCTGGCAGCCGTATCGAACTGAACGGCTCGACCTTGGTCACCACCGGCTTCGGTGCCACCACGGCACTGGCCACGACCGGCGGTGAACTGAATCTGACGGCTACCGACGTGATCAACAAGGGGACCGGGATGGGCGTTGTGGCCCATACCGGGAGCCAGGCCACGCTGCAGGACGTGAACATCCGCATGGAGGGCGTGTCGTCAGTTGGTCTCTCCGGCGGCGGTGACATCACGATGACCGGTGGCTCGATCTCGGCAATGGGGCTGGGCAGCCGGGCGGTGTCGGCCACCGGAGCGAACATGAGCCTGACCGGCGTTGAGATTGAGGGTGCGTCCGGCATCTGGCTGGCCGATAACAACCAGCTCGACCTTGCGGGAAGCACCGTGAGGGCCAGCGGCATCGCGCTGGACATCAATGGCCGCGGCAACGCAGTCACTGTGGTGGACTCCAGCTTCCATAGCACCGGCGATGGGACGGGAACCGTCAAGATGTTCTCCGATTCAACCTTGGCGATGGCACGCAGTTCCGTCATCAGCGAGGGTGATCGCGCTGTCGGCATCGATGTGCGAACCGGTACGGTGGATCTGGACAGTGTGAATGTGACCACGTCGGGCGAGAGCAGCCATGGGTTGTATGCCGACTTCACTGGTATCGGTATCGATCCGACCATCAGCGCACGTGCGACCCAGGTTGTTACGTCTGGCGTCGGGGCCATTGGCGCCGTGGCACGCAAGGGCGGCAGCATCCACCTGGTCGACAGCATCATCCGCACCGAGGGGCGCGAGGCCTACGGTGTACTGGCCGGTGGCACCGGTGCGATGACGTTGACCGGGACCGATGTCCGCACCGAGGGTGAGGGCGCATGGGCCGCCGTCATCAATGACAACGGCAGCCTGGGCATCGATGGTAGTTCGCTGGTGAGCGCCCAGCATGGCGGTGTCTGGGTACGCAGCAGCCGTGACCCTGGTTTGACGCTGTCCAACAACGCCTACGTATCCGGTGGCAACGGCATCGCCATCGCGCTGGATGCGGCGGTGGCCGGTCGCTTCGACGTGGTCGTCCAGGGGGGCTCGCAGATGGTCGGCGATATCGTCATCACGCCCGAAGACGAGGATGCCGGTCTGGTGCCGCAGTCTGATGTACACGTGCGCCTGGCTGATAGCTCACTGTGGCAGGGGTCTTCCGACCTGGTGCGGACGATGGCGATTGAAGGCGGCAGCCAGTGGACACTGACCGGCGACGCCACGGTGGGCGAGCTGGATGTGCGCAACAGCGGCGTGGCGTTGTCCGACGGCAGTGGCCGCTTCAACACGCTCACCGTGGAGGGCGACCTGCACAGCGAAGGCGCCACGTTCCTGTTCCAGGGCGTATTGGGGGGCGATGACAGCGCCTTTGATCGCCTGCATGTGCGTGGCGATACTTCGGGCGATGCAAGCATTGCGGTGAAGAATATTGGCGGCGTTGGCGCTCAGACCACCGATGGCATCCAGCTGATCGAAGTGGACGGTGCATCGCTGGCAACCTATGCGCTGGCCGGCCGCGCCGTGGGCGGCTCCTATGAGTACTTCCTGTTCAAGGGGGGCGTGACTGATCCCACCGATGGCAACTGGTATCTGCGTTCGCAATGGTTTGATGTCTGCAAGGACAATCCGGCCGCGCCGGGCTGTGTGGTGGACCCGGTTGATCCGGTTGACCCCATCGATCCGGTGGACCCCGTGGACCCCGTGGACCCGGTGGACCCGGTGGACCCGGTGCCGGTGCTGCGTCCCGAAGCCGGGGCGTACCTGGCCAACCAGTCGGCAGCCATCAACATGTTTTCCCATCGTCTGAACGACCGCATCGGTGCCGTTTCGCTGGATGAAGGGCGTGCCGCGTGGGCGCGCGTGGGCCGGCAGCAGGCGGACTTCAGCGCGGTCGGTGGTCAGCTGTCGATTGATGGCAACACCTCGGTGCTGCAGATTGGCACTGATCTGGTTCGCCGAGGCAATGCAGTGTTCGGCGTGATGCTGGGCACGGGGCGTGCCGACAGCAGTGCAGTGTCCGATCTGACCGGCTACAGCGCCAAGGGTCGGGTGCGCGGCAGCGCGGTGGGTGTGTACGGCACCTGGTTGCAGGCCGCTGACGGCACGCAGGGTGCGTACATGGATGCAAACCTGCAGCACGGCCGTTTCGATAACCGGGTGCAGGGCATCGGCCTGGAGCCGGAGCACTACGATTCGCGCATGACCAGTGCGTCGCTGGAGACCGGCTACACCTTCAATGTGTGGCAGGGCGCTGCCAGTGCGCTGTATGTGCAGCCTCAGCTGCAGCTGTCCCATGTCAACTATCGTGGTGATCGACACGTGGAAACGAACGGCACGGTGATTGACCACGCCGATGTCGGTGGTCTGAGCGGGCGCCTGGGCGTGCGTGTATTCGGCCATGGCACTGCGCCCGGCAACACCGTGCAGCCGTACCTGGGCGTGAACTGGCTGCGCGGCAGCGGTACCAGTACGTTGCAGTTCAACGGTGACACGCTGGGCGCGGATGTGCCGCGCAACCGCTACGAGGTACAGGCCGGCGCGGAGCTGAAGCTGGGCCAGCGCTGGGGCGCATGGGGTGGGATGACCGTGCAGCGCGGCGACCATGGCTATCGCAACGTGGGTGGCCAGGTGGGTCTGCGCATGGCCTGGTAAGAAGTGCGGGTGGGGTCGGATCCGCTGGGATCCGACCCCTGCAGAGCGCTGATCGATTCTGCGAACCACACACCGTTGTAGAGCCCGCGGTCTATGCCGGCGGCAGCACCTTGCCCGGATTGAGAATCCCGTCCGGGTCCAGCGCGTGCTTGATCGCCCGCATCGCCGCCAGTGTTGCCGGTGAGAATGCCTGGGCCATGAAATCGCGCTTGGCCAGCCCAATGCCATGCTCGCCGGAGAGCGTGCCGCCCAGAGACAGCGTCAGTTCGAAGATCTTCGGCAGCGCGGCATGCGCGCGTGCGTCTTCGTCGGCATCGTCCGGGTGGTAGAGGATGTTGACGTGCAGGTTGCCGTTGCCGGCGTGGCCGAAGGTGACAATGACCAGCTGGTACTCGCGGGCCAGCGCCTGCACGCCGGCCACCAGGTCGGGAATGCGCGACACCGGCACCACCACGTCTTCGTTTATTTTGCCCGGCGCAATGCTGCGCAGCGCCGGTGACAGCGCCTTGCGTGCGGCCCACAGTTTTTCGCGTGCCGCCCCTTCCATCGCCACGTCCAGCGCGATCAGGCCCTCGCCTTCGGCGGCGGTGGCCAGCGCCTGCAGCAGGTAGGGCAGGGTGTCGTGGTCGCCGTCGGCTTCCACCAGCAGCATCGCGCCGGCCTCGGGGACGTCGGCGCCGTTACGGCGCAGCAGCTCCAGGCTGCGTGCATCCATGAATTCCAATCGCGTGGGCGCCACCGGCTGCGCCATCAGGCGCGATACCGCCGCAGCGGCCGCATCGGCATCGCGGTACAGCACGCGCAGCCCGGCCTGGGCGACCGGCAGCGGGGTGAGCTTGAGGGTGGCTTCGATGATCAACGCCAGCGTGCCTTCGCTGCCTACCAGCAGGTGGGTGAGGTCATAGCCGGTGGCGTCCTTGGTGTAGGCGCCACCACAGTGGATGAGCTCGCCTGCGCCGGTTACCGCCACCAGCCCGAGCACGTTGTCGCGGCTGGTGCCGTACTTCACCGCGCGCGGGCCACCGGCATTGCACGCCAGGTTGCCGCCGATGCTGCAGATGTCCGCGCTGGACGGGTCCGGTGCCCAGAACAGGCCGTGCGGCATCAGCGCCTGCTGCAGGTCGCCGTTGAGCACACCCGGTTCGACCACCGCGCAGCGGTTGCCGGGCTGGATGTCGAGAATGCGCGTCATGCGCGCGAACGAGAGCACGATGCTGCCGTTGACCGGCACCGCCGCGCCGGTGGTGCCGGTGCCGGCCCCGCGCGCGACCAGCGCGATGCGATGGGCGCGGCAGGCGCGGACCAGCGCCACCACCTGTTCGCGGTCACGCGGGAAGGCCACGCCGAGCGGCCGCTGGCTGCGCCACGAGTTGTCCTGTGCGGCGGCGGCCAGCGCGGCGTCATCGGTGCGCCAGCCGTCCTCGCCCAGGAGCGCGTGCACGGTGGAAACAAAGGCGGCGGGCAGGGCGAGGGTCATTGCGGGGTCCGGGTATCAACAGGGGCGCGTTGGATCAGCTTCCAACCGATCACGGCGGCGGCCAGCGGCAGCCATACCCAACGCAGTTCGGAAACAACGGTGGCCAGTCCACGCGGGCTGAAGAACTGCCCGGCGAACGGCGACACGCGGATCGGGCGCCACGGCGCGAACAGACGCTCGCCGCTCCATGGCCACCACAGGGCAACGCCCAGGCCGCCGGAGGTCAGCGCGTCCAGCAGCGGGTGCGACAGCGCGCTGATGCCGACGAACGCGGCGGCCTGCACCGCACTGGCGCGCAGGCGTGTGTGCAGCGCGGCAGCGAGCACGGCCAGCACCGCAGCGAACACGATCGAATGACTGGCCCCGCGGTGACCGAAGCTGTCGGCGTAGGGAATGTGCAGTGCGAAGGCCAGCACATCGGCATCGGGCAGCATCGCCGCGACCAGGCCGGCGGCCAGCAACGGCGCAGCGATGCGGCCGCGATCGGACGCGCACCACAGCGCCAGCGGAATCGCCGCATGGGTAAACACACTAGGCATGCGCCACGCCCCCGGCCGCTGACCGGCGCAAGGCACTGCCGGCATCACCCACATCCCACCGCCCCGTAGAGCCGGGCTCTGCCCGGCTGCACGCCATCCCGGAATCACGTACATCCGACCGATCCATCAGCAATCCTCCAGCCGAAACGCATCGCGCAGCCAGTTCAGCTGCGGCGGTTCCCCCCATGCATCGATCACATCGAACCGGCACGGCCGGGTGGCCAGGGCCGGGTGGGACGACAGAAACAGTTGCGCGGCCAGCGCCAGCTTGCGCCGCTTGCGCAGGTCCACCGATGCCGCGCCGCCGCCAAATCCGGCACTGGCCCGGTACCGCACCTCCACGAAGACGGTGGTGTCGCCGTCGCGCATGACCAGGTCCAGTTCACCGCCGCGATAACGCGCGTTGGCGCTGATCGGCTGCAACCCGGCGTTGCACAGGTACGCCTGCGCGGCCGCTTCCACCGCCGCGCCACGCTGTGCCCGCGCGGTCGGCATGTTGCTTAGTTGGCGCTGGCGATCGGCATCGGCCGGCCACCGCTGAAGGTCGACCACGCCGGCACGCGCAGCACATTGCCATTGCTGTCCAGGAACAGCGTGCCGGTGGCGCCGGGCAGGCCGCCTTCGTTGGCCATCTTGTCCAGGTACGCGCTGATCTTCCACGCATCGAAACCAAACGCGAACAGGCGGCCGGAGGCGCCGCGCGCGCTGGGCAGGATCTGCCCGGCGGTGCTGGCCGACGGCAGGCCCGGCACGCCGCGCACGTTCCATGCTTCGTTGGGGTACACGATGCCATCCAGGGCCATGTCTTCGTCGGCCTTGCCGGCACCCACGGTGAGCTGCGAGGTGCCCACGCGGGTGGCGCCACCGGCACCGGCCAGCGCCAGCTGCGGGGCCAGTGCGCGCGCCTGCGGCGCCTTCACCGCCAGCAGCACGCCGTCGACGGCACCGGCTGCGCGGATCTGCGCATCGATGTTGCCCACGGTCTCGCCCACGCCGATGCTGGCCACCACCTGGCCGCCGCGCTGGGCAAAGCGCTCGCGGAACGCGGCGGCGGCACGGCGGCCGTTGTCGTCATTGCTGTGCACCACCAGCACCTTGCTGCGCTCGCGCCCCCGCAGGTATTCGGCGGCGATGATGCCGTCGTCTTCCGGGGCCAGCGAGAAGCCGGCGCTGCCGGCCGGCGGGCTGCTCTTGCCGCGGTTCAGCGCCAGCACCGGCACCGGCAGCTGGGCGCGGCCGAACACGGCGTCCACTTCGTCGCGGCCGAGCGGGCCGACCACGAAATCGACGCCGGCATTGACCGCCTTGTCGTACGCGGCGACGGCACCGGCGGCTGTGCCGGCGGTGTCGATGAACTGGATGTCCGGGCGGCGGCGGGTTTCACCGTAGTAGCCACTGAGCAGGCCATCGCGCACCGGCTGCGCGGCCGTGGCCAGGCGACCGCTGAGCGGCAGCAGCACGGCCATCTTTACCGGCGGGCGATAGCCATCGCTCATGGCCGGCGGGCGCTTGCTGGTGTCGAACTGCACCGCCTGTTCGCGATCGAACGGACGTGGCAGCGGCAGGCCGCGCGCGATCAGGGCGCGGCCGGCGAAGTTGTACAGCGGCTCGTTGGCCGGCAGCGCGGCGGCGCGGGCGCGCAGGGTGGCATCGTCGAGCGTGCCGAGCAGGCCGGCGATGGCCTGCTGGTTCTCGATGCGGGCCTGGCCGGTGAGCGCGGCGTGCGCGCGGGCGCGTTCCTGTGCGGCGCCGATGATGTCGCCGGTGGCCTGCAGCGCGTTGGCACGGGCCAGCTGCCAGCGGGTGCGCAGTGGCGGGGCGATGGTGTCCGACGATTCCTTGAGCAGGGCCAGCGCCTGCGCCGGCTGCTTGTCGACCAGGGCCAGTTCGGCACTGGTGAGGTGGTAGCGCTGCAGGCTGGCGCCGTTGAGCTGGCGCGGGGTGACCTGGGCCAGCAGGCTGCGCGCGCGGACGTTGTCGCCGGCTTCGTGCCAGGCAAACGCGGCATCGGCCAGTGCACCGGCACGCGCGCCGCCCTTGAGCGTGTTGGCCAGCGCTTCCAGCTGCACGGCCGCATCGCGTGGCTTGCCTTGATCGATCAATGCCAGCGCCTGGGCCTGGGCCGGCGATTCGGGCGCGCTGGTCAGGCTCGTCGTGGCGCAGCCGGCAAGCAGCAGCAGCGACAACGACAGGGCGGAGATCCGTGCGACGGGCTTGTTCATGATCAGGTCCATTCGATGGGGGCAGCGGCCAGGGCCGGGGAACGGTACGATTCTACCCTTGACCCATGAGTGACGTTGCGATGAGTGCTGTCCCCACGCTGTATGTCGTTGCCACCCCGATCGGCAACCTGGCCGATCTGACCCCGCGGGCACAGGACGTGCTGCGTTCGGTGGCGGCGATCTGCGCCGAGGACACCCGCCGCAGCGGCCAGTTGCTGGCCCACTTCGGCATCCAGCAGCCGCTGGTCGCGCTGCACGACCACAATGAAGAGGCCATGGCGCAGCGCATCGTGGCGCGGCTGCAGGCCGGCGAGTCACTGGCGCTGGTGAGCGATGCCGGCACTCCGCTGGTCAGCGACCCGGGCTACCGGCTGGTGCGCGCCGCCCGCGAGGCGGGCATCCGGGTGAGCCCGGTGCCGGGCGCCTGCGCTGCCATTGCCGCATTGAGTGTGGCCGGCCTGCCCAGCGACCGCTTCACCTTCGAAGGCTTCCTGCCGGCCAAGGGCGCGGGCCGCCGCGAGCGCCTGCAGGGCCTGGCCGCCGAAACCCGCACGCTGGTGTTCTACGAATCCTCGCACCGCATCACCGAATCGCTGGCCGACATGGTCGCCACCTTCGGCGCCGAGCGCCCGGCGGTGCTGGCGCGCGAGCTGACCAAGCTGTTTGAAACCGTGCTCGACGGCACCCTGGGCTCGCTGCTGCAGCAGGTGGAAGCCGACGACAACCAGCGCAAGGGCGAGTTCGTGGTGATGGTCCAGGGCGCCGCCGACGACGATCAGGCCCAGCTGGCCGCCGGCCGCCGCATGTACGCCAAACTCAGCGAACACCTCCCGCCCTCCACGGCAGCCAAGCTGGCCGCCGAACTGACCGGCGCCCCCAGAAAGGCGTTGTACGGCGGCTGAGGGGGGGAAGTGCAGGGGCGCGCAGGGATCCTGCGGGCCCGCGCGATGGCGCAGGTGTCGGCCGTCGTAGTGCCGGGCTCTGCCCGGCATCGCGCGCAGCGCGCCGCGCAGTTCACAGCAGCCGGGCAGAGCCCGGCTCTACGGCGTGATGTCACGTAGCCCCCTTTAGTAAAGGGGGCGCGGCGACAGCCGCGGGGAATTGGATGCTGGTGGCGCCCGGGGCCCACGGTTTGCGCCGCAAACCGTGGGGCTTCATTGCAGAATGCAATGAAAGGGCGGAGCCGGCCGATAAGCCGGGTTTTGTCGTGGACAGTCATTCCTCTAGGCGCTACGTCACCGCAGCGCTCAAGCAACCTACCCGGACCCGACGCGGGCCACGCCATTAGGTCCCTATTTGGTCTTGCTCCAGGTGGGGTTTGCCGTGCCGGTCTGTTGCCAGACTCGCGGTGCGCTCTTACCGCACCATTTCACCCTTACCGGCTTCCCGAAGGAAACGTAGGCGGTATCTTTCTGTTGCACTTTCCGTCGGCTTGCGCCGCCCAGGCGTTACCTGGCACCTTGCCCTATGGAGCCCGGACTTTCCTCGGCATCCGCAAGGGATGACGCGACTGTCTGGCCGACTCCGCCGCGCGCATTGTCCCACATCCCGGCATGCGCAGGGCGGGCGATCACCCCGGTGTTCGATACTGCCCGGCCGAGATGAACTGTGCGAAGCGCTCGCACCACACCACCACGGTGGTGAATTCCTCGACATCCACGCCCGGTGGCACATCGACCAGGAACCGGTTGAAGGTCTTCACCTCGCCGATCCGCACCGCATCGGCCTTGATCCGTTCAAAGCCGGCCTTGGTGTCGACGAACTCGCGGGTCAGATACACCTTGTAGTCCGGCCCCGGGGCGATCTTGCCGGTGAACGCGACCTGGGTGGCGCTCACGCTCAGTGCGCCGTCGGCCCAGTGCAACGCGTCGCTGCCTTTCTGGTTGCGGTGGAAGGTGGCGTGGTAGCGGGCCTGCTCCATCGCGGCCTGGACCTGTTGCACCGGCGGATCGTCGGGGGCGGTCAGGATCGGCAGGAAGTACACGCCCAGGCCGAAGCCCACGCCAAGGACCAGCAGATGGCTGGCCAAAAGAAAGAGGATGCGTCGCATGCAGGTCTCGTTCCGAAGAGGGCGCGGCGAAGGTGCCGCCCGCTTCATCCTCGTCTCGGAGGGGGAGGGGTCAAGCTCACGGCCGATGCCGGTGCCGGTCATGGCCCACGCCCGCCCGGGCCAGCCCGGCGTAATGGCCTGAAATCCGTTGCAGCGCAACGCGTTAAACTTCGGTGAACACCTTCAATCGCGGCTGAAGTGCCCCGTCGCACACCGGCGAAAACGCGCTGGTCGCGTCATGTCCCCGCAGCCGTCGGCGTTACCGCCAGCCGGGTCTCACCGATGCAGCTGCCGTCCGGCCCGAACCGGCGCTCGTGGATGAAGCCCTGGCCGTCGGCATCCAGCGCGATGATTGTGCTGGCGCGGGTGCCGTACTCGGGGCTGCGGATGAATGCCGCGCTCAGCCAGCGCTCGCGTTCCAGGCCGATGCCGGTGTCGGGCAGGGCGCCGTCATCGGCGCGGGTTTCATCGGCCAGCGCCGCCCACAGCGGGGCCAGGTCGTCACTGCCGCTGGCGATCCAGCCCTGCAGGGTGGCGTTCAAGCGCTCCGTCTTGGGCCAGGGCGCATCCAGCGGCCCATTGGACATGCCGTGTACGCCGGGGGCCAACGCCTGTCGGCCCGCCGGGTGGTTACCCAGGAACTGGCAGCTGTGGCGGTCGGCCAGCAGCAGGTTGAACGGGGCGAAGTCGGCGGCGCGGGCGGCCAGCCCGTCGGCGAAGCGTGCGGCCGGGGCGGTGTCACGCAGGTAGTCGGCCACCAGGGCGCCGCGGGAGGGGCCGGTCTGGCGGGCCAGCGGGTCGCGCACGTTGGTCACCACCGCCATGCGGCCGCCGGCCCCGACGCCGGCCCAGGTGCCGCCCGAGCGCAGGTCGCGTCCGGCCAGCAGCCCGTGGTCGGGCGCCGGCCAGGCCGCCAGCGCGGCGGTGGGGCGGGCGTGGAACTCGTCGCGGTTGCCGGCCATCAGCAGCTGCCAGCGGGGGTGGGTTTTCCAGGCAAGGGCAAGCAGGCACATGGCCGACATTGTGCCGGGTTTGCGCAAGGCCCGACCAATGGCGACGGGCCTTCGCATGAATACGCGCCTATGTTTCACACCCTCTACACAGGCCTGAACTTCGCCCCAATCTCAAAAATTGAGACGAAACAGCAACTTGTGGATAAGCCTTGAACAAGTCTCTAAACATTGCTGCAAGCCCTTGATGTTCAAAGTGATTTCCCGCTCGCAAAGTTGTTGACAACCCGATCGGCACTGCTAAGGTGGGCAACAGAGGCAAAACCGGGTTTTTTGTGGTTTTTCGTGGTTCAATGTTTCATCCAGGCGAAGGAAAGGTGCACGCGTCGTGTTTCAGGGCGAGACGGCCATCACGGTTGACGATAAAGGACGCATGGCGGTTCCCACCGCGCATCGTGACCTTGTCGCGCGTGTGAGCAACAACCGCCTGGTCCTGACCTACAACCCCTTCGAGTCCGGCTGCCTGTGGCTGTATGCCGAAACCGAGTGGGAACGGGTCCGCGACGACGTCATGGCCAAACCCAACACACAGCGCGTCGTGCGTCTGCTGCAACAGAAGCTGGTCGGCTCGGCCGCGCATCTGGAGCTGGACGGCAACGGCCGCATCAGTATTCCTGCCAGCCACCGCGGTGCCGTTGGCATTGAAAAGAAGGCGGTTCTGCTCGGCATGGGCGACAAATTCGAATTGTGGAGCGAGCAGGCACATCGCGCGTTGATCCAGCAGACGTTGTCTGACGGGGATCTGGGCGATGGGTTGCTCGACCTGAAGTTGTGAGCCGGGGTGCCCGGATGCGCGGAGCAGCGCAGACCGGTCACCTTCCGGTGTCGCAGTCGCCGGCGGGGCACCTGCCGGTTCTGTACACACAGGTCCTGGATGGCCTGAGGGTGATCGAAAACGGTACGTATCTCGATGGCACGTTTGGTCGTGGCGGTCACGCCCGCGGCGTGCTCGCGCAACTCGGTCCCGGAGGCCGGCTGCTGGTCATGGACAAGGATCCTGAAGCGATTGCGGTAGCCGAGCGCGATTTCGCGCCGGACCCGCGCGTCTCGATCTTCCGGGGCAGCTTCGCCGACCTGCTGCACTGGGACGCCACCGCCGACGGCCTGGACGGGGTGCTGTTCGACCTGGGTGTGTCCTCGCCTCAGCTGGACGTGGCCGAGCGTGGTTTCAGCTTCGGCAAGGACGGCCCGCTGGACATGCGCATGGACCCGGACAGCGGCGAAAGCGCGGCGCAGTGGCTCAACCGTGTTGAAGAACGCGAGCTGATGGACGTGCTGTGGACCTACGGCGAAGAGCGCCAGGGCCGCCGCATCGCCAAGGCCATCGTGGCCCGCCGCGACAAGCAGCCCTTCACCCGCACCGCCGAACTGGCCGAGCTGATCGCCTCGGTGATGCCGCGTGGCAAGGACAAGATCCACCCGGCCACGCGCAGCTTCCAGGCCATTCGCATCCACATCAACCGCGAACTGGCCGACCTTGAAGCCGGCCTGGACGCGGCGATGGCGCGCCTCAAGCCCGGTGGCCGGCTGGCGGTGATCAGCTTCCATTCGCTGGAAGACCGCATCGTCAAGCAGTTCATGAACCGCCACGCCAAGGCCCCGCCGAGCAATCGCCGGCTGCCCGAGCTGGCCGCGTTCGTGCCGACCCTGGATCTGCATGGCGGCGCCATCAAGGCCGAGGACGACGAGCTGGCGGTCAACCCGCGCTCGCGCAGCGCCGTGCTGCGCGTGGCCGAAAAACGCGAGGTGGCCGGGTGAGTCGCCTGCTGCTCATCGTGCTGCTGGCCTGCACCGTCGCCTCGGCGATCGGGGTGGTGTTCATGCGCCACCGTCATCGCCAGACCTTCATCGAGCTGTCCAAGGCCGAGCGTGCGCGTGATGAGCTCAACATTGAATTCGGCCGCCTGCAGCTGGAGCAGGCGACCTTGGCCGAGGCGACCCGGGTTGACCGGGTGGCCCGCGAGAAGCTGGGCATGAAGTTCCCGGAAGCGGCCGACGTGGTGGTGATCCGGCCATGAACAAATCCGGTCGCAACCGCACCCGCAACAGTTTCAACCTGCGCCAGCGCCTGAAGTGGGTGGGTCTGGCGCTTGGGCTGTGCTCGGTCTCGCTGGTCGGCCGTGCCGCCTACGTGCAGATCATCAACAGCGATTTCTACCAGCGCCAGGGCGAAGCGCGCTACCTGCGCGAGCTGCCGATCAACACTTCGCGCGGCATGATCACCGACCGCAACGGCGAGCCGGTGGCGGTGTCCACCCCGGTTGCCTCGATCTGGGTCAACCCGCAGGAACTGCTGCGTGCGCCCGATCGCATTCCGGAGCTCGCCACCGCGCTGGGCATGCCGCTGGACGAGCTGACCTCCAAGCTGTCGCAGAAGTCGGACAAGGAATTCATGTACCTGCGCCGCCGGATCAACCCGGACGACGCGGAGAAAGTGGTGGCGCTGAAGATCCCGGGCGTGGCCTCGCAGCGCGAGTTCCGTCGCTTCTACCCGCAGGGTGAGGCGATGGCGCACGTGCTGGGCTTCACCAACATCGACGACCGCGGCCAGGAAGGGCTGGAGCTGGCCTTCGACGAATGGCTGCGCGGCAAGGCCGGCGCCAAGCGGGTGATCCGCAACCGCAAGGGCGACACGGTGGAGAGCGACCTGCTGCGCGCCGCCGAGCCGGGCAAGGACCTCACCCTCAGCATCGACCGCCGCATCCAGTTCCTGGCTTTCAAGGAGCTGCGCAATGCGCTGATCGCCAACAAGGCGGCCGGCGGCTCGATGGTGATCATGGACGTGGCCACCGGCGAAATCCTCGCCATGGTCAACCTGCCCACCTATAACCCCAATTCCCTCAATGGTGCTGTGCCCGATACGCGCCGCAACCGCGCGGTGACCGACCTGGTCGAGCCCGGCTCGACCATGAAGCCATTGACCATCGCCTCGGCGCTGCAGTCCGGCGTGGTCACCAAAGACACCATCATCGATACCAATCCCGGCTACATGGCCGTGGGCCGGTTCACCATCAAGGACGTGCCGCGCAACAACGGCGTGCTCAACGTCACCGGCGTGATCACCCGCAGCTCGAACATCGGCGCGGCCAAGATCGCCGCCAAAATGCCCGACCAGGTGTTCTATGACCACGTCCACAGCTTCGGCTATGGCGTGTCTCCACACAGTGGCTTCCCGGGGGAATCAGCCGGTGTGCTGAAGCGGCCTGGCCGTTGGGACGGTGCGACAAAGACCACCATGTCCTACGGCTATGGGCTCAATGTCACCCCGCTGCAGATCGCCACGGCTTACTCGGCGCTGGGCAACGGCGGCAAGCTGATCGCGCCGACCTTCGTCAAGGGCCAGCGCAACGAGGGCAAGCAGATCATCGACCCGGCCATCGCCAAGGAAGTGGTGGCGATGATGGAAACCGTGGTGACCTTGGGCGGCGCGAAACAGGCCGCCGTGCTCGGCTATCACGTGGCGGGCAAGACCGGTACCGCACGCAAGGCCGGCCCCGGCGGCTACGAGCGCGGGCACTACAACGCGTTGTTTGCCGGGGTGGTGCCGGCCACCAATCCGCGCTTTGCCACGGTGATCGTGATCAACGACCCGCAGGCCGGCAAGTACTACGGCGGCCTGGTGTCGGCGCCGGTGTTCCACAACGTGATGGAAGGCGCACTGCGCCTGATGGACGTGCCGCCGGACGACATCGAGTCGTGGCTGGCGGCGCAGCAGTCCGGAAAGCTGGGGCATACCGCCTCGTCGTTGCCGCTGCCGCCGCCAGAAACGGTGATCGCCCCGGATGCCGCCGCCGAATTCGATGCCGCGTTGCCCAGCGCGCACGCCACGGTGCCGCCCGCGCAGGGAGGCACTCAATGAGCCAGACGATGTTGCTTTCGCAGTTGATCCCCGATGTGGTGCTGAGCCACGACCCGTCCATCACCGGCCTGGTGCTGGACAGCCGCGCAGTGCGCCCGGGCAATGCCTTCGTGGCGATCGCCGGCTTCGGCGCGCATGGCCTGGGCTTCGTCGCACAGGCCCGCGCCAATGGCGCCGGCGCGATCCTGTTCGAGCCGCCGGCCCCGGCCGAGCTGCCGGCCCCGGCCGACGCCATTGCCGTGCCCGGCCTGCGTACGCGCATGGGCGCGATGGCCGACCAGTTCCACGGCCATCCATCGCGCGCGATGACGATGGTGGGCGTTACCGGCACCAACGGGAAAACCTCCACCGTGCAGCTGCTGGCCCAGGCCTGGCACCTGCTCGGCACCGCCAGTGGCAGTATCGGCACCTTGGGCGTAGGTCTGTATGGCCACGTGGTGCCGACCGGCTTCACCACGCCGCTGGTGCTGCAGATGCATGAAGTGCTGGCGCAGCTGCGCGACGACGGCGCGCGCGCGGTGGCAATGGAAGTCAGCTCGCACGCGCTGGACCAGGGCCGCGTGGATGCCGTGCACTACGACGTGGCGGTGTTCACCAACCTCACCCGCGATCATCTCGATTACCACGGCGACATGGCGCAGTACGGCGCGGCCAAGGCCAAGCTGTTCCACCGCGACGGCCTCAAGGCCGCCGTGGTGAACCTGGACGACAGCTTCGGCAGCGAACTGCTTCGCACCGTCGATGCCAGCGTGCGCCAGATCGGGCTGAGCTCGCGCGGCGCGCAGCAGGCCGCGCTGCGCGCCGATTCGCTGAAGCTGGACGGCCGCGGCATCGCCTTCGACCTGGTGGTGGAGGGCGCGCGCCATCCGGTGCAGTCGCCGCTGCTGGGCCGCTTCAACGTGGACAACCTGCTGGCCGTGGCCGGCGCGCTGTATGCGCTGGACCATGCACCGGCCGCTATCGCCGCGCTGCTGTCGCAGCTGCAGCCGATTGCCGGGCGCATGAACCGGCTCGGCGGCGAGCACGGCCTGCCCACCGTAGTGGTCGACTACGCCCACACCCCCGACGCGCTGGAACAGGCGCTGGCCAGCCTGCACGACCACCTGGCCGGGCGCCTGGTCTGCGTGTTCGGCTGCGGCGGCGAGCGCGATACCGGCAAGCGGCCGCAGATGGCCGCCATCGCCGAGCGCGGCGCCAACGTGGTGATCGTCACCGACGACAACCCGCGCGGCGAAGACGGCGACGTGATCGTGGCCGACATCGTGGCCGGGCTGGCCAACCCCGCCGCCGCCATCGTGCAGCGCGACCGCGCCGCCGCCATCGCCACGGCGATCGGCCTGGCCGGTGCCGGCGACATCGTGCTGATTGCCGGCAAGGGCCACGAGCCCTACCAGGAAGTGCACGGCGTCAAGCATGCCTTCGACGACACCGTGGTGGCTGCCGGCGTGCTGGCTTCGCTGCAGGAGGTTGCCCCATGAAGCGCACCCCGCTGTCGCTGATCGCGCATTGGGCCGGTGGCGAGATCCATGGCGAGGACACCGCCATCGACGCCATCAGCAAGGACACCCGCACGCTCGCCCCGGGCAGCCTGTACGTGGCGCTGCGTGGCGACCGTTTCGACGGCCACGATTTCGCCGCCGATGCCGTCGCGCGCGGTGCCTCGGCGATGCTGGTCGAGCGCCTGCTCGACGTGGCACTGCCGCAGATCCTGGTGGCCGACACCCAGCACGCGCTGGGCCGCATTGCCCATGGCATGCAGCGCGACCGCGCCGCCGGTGTGTTCGCCATCACCGGCAGCAACGGCAAGACCAGCGTCAAGACGCTGCTGCTGGCGATTTTGCAGCAGGTGGCACGTGAAGACCGCAAGGTGGTGTACGCCAACCCGGGCAATCTCAACAACGAGATCGGCCTGCCGCTGGCGGTGCTGGATGCCCCCGAAGACGCCGATTTCGCCGTCTACGAGATGGGCGCCGGCAAGCCGGGCGACATCGCCTACCTGACCGATATCGTGCGCCCGCGCTACGCACTGGTGAACAACATCGCCCCGGCCCACCTGGAGCGGATGGGCAGCCTGCAGGGCGTGGCCACCACCAAGGGCGCGATCTACGCGGCGCTGCCGGCCGATGGGGTGGCGGTGATCAACGCCGACGACGCCTTCGGCATCTGGTTCGAACAGCACATCGTGGGCCAGCCGCCGCGCTGCCGCGTGCTGCGCTACGGCCTGGACCACAGCGCCGACGTGAGTGCGTTGGCCATCCGACCGAGCGCCACCGGGAGCCAGTTCCTGCTCACCAGCCCGATCGGGAACGTGGAAATCGCGCTGGCCCTGCCGGGTCGCCACAACATCAGCAACGCACTCGCCGCCGCCTCGCTGGCGCTGGCCGCCGGCATCGGCCTGGACCAGATCGCGCAGGGCCTGGCCCGTGCCGAACCGGTGCCGGGCCGCCAGGTCGCGCACCAGCTGCCCACCGGCGCGGTGCTGATCGATGACAGCTACAACGCCAACCCCGGCTCGCTGGCTGCGGCGATCGACGCGCTGGCCGGCGGCAAGGACGAAGGCTGGCTGGTGCTGGGCGACATGCGCGAACTGGGCCCGGATGGGCAGGCGCTGCATGCCCAGGCCGGTCGCCGCGCACGCGATGCCGGGATCAAGCGCCTGTACACGCTGGGGCCGCTGAGCGCCGCCGCATCGAGCGCCTTCGGCGACGGCGGCCGCCACTTCCAGGACCACGACACGCTGGCCGCCGCGCTTGCCTCTGAACTGCATGCTGGCGTGCGCTGCCTGGTCAAGGGCTCGCGCGGCAGCGCCATGGACAAAATTGTGAAAGCGCTGCTGGCGCGAGGAGAGGAAACCCCCCATGTTGCTTGAACTGGCCCGATGGTTGCAGCAATTGGAGAGCCTGTTCGGGCTGTTCGGCTATCTGACGCTGCGCGGCATTCTTGCCGCGCTGACCGCGCTGTTCCTGTCGCTGTGGCTGGGCCCGGCGATGATCCGCAAGCTGGCCCAGTTCAAGGGCGGCCAGCCGATCCGCACCGACGGTCCGCAGACCCACTTCTCCAAGGCTGGCACGCCGACCATGGGCGGCTCGCTGATCCTGCTCACCATCACCCTGTCGGTGCTGTTGTGGGCCGACCTGCGCAACCGCTACGTGTGGGTGGTGCTGGCGGTGATGCTGTGCTTCGGCGCCATCGGCTGGTACGACGACTGGATCAAGATCGTGCGGCGCGACCCGAACGGCCTGAAGTCGCGCTGGAAGTACCTGCTGCAGTCGATTTTCGGCCTGGCCGCCGGTCTGTTCCTGTTCTACACCGCCGACGTACCCGCCGCGCTGACCTTCTACATCCCGATGTTCAAGTCGGTGGCGTTGCCGCTGGCCGGCATCAGCTTCGTGGCCATCGCCTACTTCTGGATCGTCGGCTTCTCCAACGCGGTCAACCTGACCGACGGCCTGGATGGTCTGGCGATCATGCCGACCGTGCTGGTGGCGTGCGCACTGGGCGTGTTCGCCTATGCCTCGGGCAACGTGGTGTTCTCCAACTACCTGCAGATCCCGCAGATTCCCGGGGCCGGTGAACTGGTCATCATCTGCGCGGCCATTGCCGGTGCCGGCCTGGGCTTCCTGTGGTTCAACACCTACCCGGCCATGGTGTTCATGGGCGACATCGGCGCGCTGGCGCTGGGTGCGGTGCTGGGCACCATCGCGGTGATCACCCGCCAGGAGCTGGTGCTGGTGATCATGGGCGGCGTATTCGTGATCGAAACGCTGTCGGTGATGATCCAGGTCGCCTCGTTCAAGCTGACCGGCAAGCGCGTGTTCAAGATGGCGCCCATCCACCACCACTTCGAACTGAAGGGCTGGCCGGAGCCGCGCGTGATCGTGCGCTTCTGGATCATCTCGGTGGTGCTGGTGCTGATCGGCCTGGCCACGTTGAAGGTCCGCTGATGAACGATCTGTCGCGCCAGGCAACCCGCCTTGAAGCCATCGGAGGCCACTTCGACAAGTGGCTGCTGGGCGCGATCATCGCGCTCACCGGGCTGGGCGTGGTGATGGTCGCGTCGAGCTCGATCGCCTTGATGAGCAGTCCGTTCTACTACCTCAACCGCCACCTGATCTTCCTGGCCATCGGCATCGTGCTGGCGGGCATCGCCATGCGCACCGAGCTCAAGAGCATCGAGCAGTACAACCAGGTGCTGCTGCTGGGCTGCTTCGCGCTGCTGGTGGTGGTGTTCGTTCCCGGCCTGGGCAGCAGCGTCAATGGCGCCCGGCGCTGGATCAACCTGGGCATCTCCAAGTTCCAGACCGTCGAAGCGGTGAAAGTGCTCTATATCGTGTGGCTGTCCAGCTACCTGGTGCGCTTCCGCGACGAGGTCAACGCCACCTGGCCGGCGATGCTCAAGCCGCTCGGCGTGGCCGGTGCGCTGGTGGTGCTGTTGCTGCTGCAGCCCGACTTCGGGTCGTCCACGCTGCTGCTGGCCATCACCGCCGGCATGTTGGTGCTGGGCGGCGTCAACATGCCGCGCATGTCGATGCCGGTGATCATCGGCATGGTCGGCATGAGCGCACTGGCGATCATCGAACCCTACCGCATGCGCCGCATCACCTCCTTCCTGGACCCGTGGGCCGACCAGCAGGGCGACGGCTACCAGCTGTCCAACGCGCTGATGGC
>Ga0182008_10000085_pt1 | contig 72514 bp, 63 predicted proteins | sample Sormic07211129_1_FD_120482 | JGI IMG/M metagenome (GOLD analysis project Ga0182008, IMG submission 120482) | Rhizosphere microbial communities from Sorghum bicolor, Mead, Nebraska, USA - 072115-129_1 metaG | ecosystem: Host-associated > Plants > Roots > Rhizosphere | place: USA: Nebraska...
CGCAGCGTGCTCATTGCCATCGAACCACGCCGGCGCATTGCCGATGGCGTTGGCACCGCCGCTGGCGACCTGGTTATGTGCGGCATCGGTCTGGCCGCGGCCGTTGTAGACCGCGCCGACCACTACCGGGCGGTCGATGTCGCCCTCGAGGAACGCCACCAGGACTTCCTGTCCGCGACGGGGCAGCACCACGCCGCCCCAGTTGTCGCCGGCCCAGGGGGTCATCACCCGCACCCAGGTCCAAGCACCGCCATTGGCGGGGGCGTTGTCGTCACCGCCGGGATGGGCCAAGCCGGTGCTGGAACTGCCGCCGCGCTGCCACGGGAACTGCACCTTGATGCGGTGGTCGCGATCGGACTGCAGTGGCTCACCGTCGCTGACCACGATGGCGCTGAGCGTGCCGGTAATCGCCGGGCGCGGATGCAGGCGCGTGCCGTGGCCGTCCTCGGTCTGCGGGCGGTACACCACGTCGGCCGGGATGGCGACGAAGCGGTTGTCGTAGAAGGTGGTGGTGGGGTCCGGCGCGGTGTTGGTCACGGACAAGCCCGTCAAGGCGCCCGGCAGGCTGAGCGGCGCCTGCGCGGCCGGCCCAAGCTGCTGCTCCAGCGCGTCGAACACGTCGGCCTCGAAATTGTTGCGCGCCTGATGCTGCACCGACAGGCACATGAAGGCGGTGCCGGCGTCCACGCCCGGATGCTGGCCCAGCTGGAACTGCGCCCCGGGCGTGAGCTGGCGCCACTTGCCCTGCCCTTCAATCGTATGCGCGCGCACACGCAGTGAGTCCAGATGCTGTTGGGCGCGGCGCTGGCCACGGGCGTTGTCCTGCCAGCCGTACGGGCCGCAGGTGTCGGCGTCCTCACCCATGGAATTCTGTGTCATCTGCGCTTCGGCACTGGCCTGCCGCAGCTCCAACGTGCGGTGGTCCCAGGTGTGCCGGGACACCTTGGTGGTACGCCAGCGGCGCGCGGTCGACCACTGGTGGACGCTGTCATCGCGCTCGGTCACATCGCTGCGGTGGAAGCGCACCGCACCCAGGTCCTTGGCACCGTGATGGTTGTCGGCCAGCACCAAGGTGTGGGCACCGTACGACTCGCTGCCTGGGTCGCCAGCATGCTCGAACCAGTAATAGATGCCCTCTTCGGCGAGCAGGCGCTGCACGAAGGCCAGGTCGGTTTCCTGGTACTGCGTGGTCAGACTGCGCTTGGCGTAGAGGCTGCGGTCGGTGAGGTCCCAGCGCCATGCCGGTACCAGGCCGCTGTAGTCGTCGAAGACGTTTTCGACGATGTCGACCACGCTGGCGTCATGAAACACGTAGCTGTCCACGCGCTGGCCCAGGAAGGCCAGCCAGGGCTGCAGGCGCAGGCGATACCGCGCCAGACCGCCGTTGCTGCCGATCCGCTCAGCAGCGGTGATCCGGCCGTGGAACGGGCGGGCGTTGCCGATGGCCTGCATTTGCAGCAATGCCGGCTGCCCCAGCAGGCTGTCCAGCGACAGGTTGGCATCGGACGACAGTGCGATGACGTCGAACACGAAACCCACGCCGTCAATCTGCTCGACGCCATTGAGCGACTCGGCCACCAGCACGTCGCCCCCCAGCGAGGTGCACAGCTGCAGCAGGCGCTGGGCCTGCCCCGGTGCCGCAAGCGCGGCCAATACCTTGGTTACGGAATCCATCTTGCGTCCATTCAATAGCCCAGTGAGCTCGACTGGGGCGATCCATCGTCAGCGTAATTTAGCGCAAAGCACCCGTGCAGGTCGCCCCGACAGCCGCCGGGAGGCGGCGCCCAGCCCTTGACGCGCCGCGTTACGTGACTGACATCACATTCGATTGGGAGTTCTCCCGACGAGCAGTTCGCTGTTCAGCGCCGGGAAGAGAGAACCAGACGACAGCGTCGCACTGGAATGCTCCGTTCAATGCGCGGCGTAATCAGACGCCACGCCCCTCATAGAACTGTCCGACATACTCCGGCTCGGGCAACTGGTGCGGATCGGCCACGTCGATGCCGGATTCCGTCACTACATGCGCCGGCCACTCTGGCGTCTTGCTGCTCTTCAAGACCAGCCAGCGGCAGGCTGCCAACGGCCCCAGCAATGGCATCAACATCGTGCGATACGGCAGCAACGCCTCGCCCAGGCTGATGATCACCGTGAGGTAGCAGTTCTTCCAGGTGTCGGCTACCGACAGGTGCAGCTGCGGCGACGCAGGCGCGTCAACCACGTGCTGCGGGCCTTCATCCATGTAACGCCGGATGAACTCCCAGATCTCGCGGACCTTGTCGGCATCGTCGAAATAGTGGCCGACGGCAAACGTTTGTTTGACCATCTCCCCGTCCATGACGTGGCAACGAATGTCGCGCAGGAACGTCTCACCCTGACCGTGGCCCAGATGGAAGTAGGCCTTGTCCCACGGCACGCTGATGACGCCGGACGGGCCGGCGTCGGTGTAGGCGTGCACCATCCGCGTGCGACGGTTGAATCGGATCGGATAGTACTTGTAGGTGAAGAAGTCACGGCCAATGATCAACCGATACAGCAGCGCGAACTGCCCGACGAAGCCGATCACCAGTACGCCGACCATGAACCAGTCCACCGCCCGCCCCTCGTACACAGTGGGGAGCCAGGTCACCAGCATCCATAGCCCGAACAGCGCCAAGGCCGTACTGACGAGTGTCACCACGGTCGTGGCCACCATCCCGCGCAGACGGTAGCGCCGATCAATCACGTCCATGTACGTGGAGTTCAGGCTGATGACACAGTGCCGCTCGTTGCTTGCCCCCGTGCGCTCGCGCTTCAGGGGCTCAGACTGCTCGACGGGATCGATCGGTCGATCTACCTTGAATCTTCTCAACCAACCTGTGTACATCCTCGTCTCACTCCGTTGTTCGCTCGCATGCGGGAAGAACGCACTCAGCAGGTCTATCCAAGCCAATCTGACGGGCAGCAGCCAAGGACGCGGCAAGTGACACTGCATAAATGCTCACTCGAGGCGATCAACGCCCGCCGTTTCCCTTCATCCGCGTGCGCAACGTCTCGTTGAGCGTCATTGCATCACGGGTGGCTTGCGTCCCGTACGCCAGCATTGTTTCGGTGCCACGGCCGTCACCTACCCGACCGTACACGAACGGCTTCCCCAGGCCCCTGCCTCTGCACCGCCGGCGCAATCGTCCTCGACTGCGCACAGTGTGACGATCCAGCCCACCACGAAACGCTTGCCCGTTGTCGGCGGCCGTGGAAAGCCCTGGGGCGTCACCGTTGGCGCCATTGCCATCGCAACGGCGAATGCAGCGGCAAGCGCAATGACCACCAGCCCCCACATCGCCCCCCTCCAGCCGCGATAATGGAAATGCCGATCTACATATTCGATGAACGTGGGATTGAGCGCGATGATGCCTTGGTCGATCGGATCCTTGGCCATGCCATCGAAATTGCGCACGTCTGCGTTGCGCTCGGCATCCGACAAGGGTCTGTTGACCCCATAGCGCTGGGTCAACCAGCCTGCAAATGCACTCATGCTTACATCCTTGACGTCGGCCGTTGCGCCAGGCGCTGCCGGGTTGGACGTCCCGTCCAGCCCGCGTTGCGTACAACTGCGCTGGGTGACACCGGCAGAAACCGGAGCCACCCAGCGCCGCGAACTGGATTCAATCGGGACTGGATCGCACTGACAGGAAGCGTCCAGCCACCCACGCCTCACCTGAAGAGCGACGCCAGGCCCTGGTCCTCCGCCCTTGCCTGCGTCTCAGCTTCGTTCCAGTACTGCATGAACGCCGCCTCCCCACTCCTGCCGCCCGGAAGGTCGCCGTAAACATGCGGTTCGCGCAGACAGCGGCTGCCAGGAGCCGGCGCGCATTCGGCTTCCACCGAGCTTGGCCACACCGGGCGCTTGCTGCTTGCCAGCGCAAGGTAGCGGGCGACCCCAATCGGGAACAGGAAAGGCGCGAGTATCCAGCGCAATGGGCCGCTGAACACTGCAAACGGAATGATGAATGCGTTCTTCAACGAAACACGCGAGGACGCAAAAATGCCAAGGGGAGGGAACGGCAGATCGTCCATCCCTTCATCCATGAAGCGGCGAATCATTTCCCAATGCGCAAGGACGACCCCAGGGCTGCTGCCACCATCGGATCCGATCGACACCGTATGAACAATCTTGCCGCTTTCGATGACATGCATCCGCAGGTCGTAGGTGCGGACGTTGTTGGCACCGGTACCGCCATCTTCGTTGATGAAGAAGAGTGCATCGTCGAACGGCACCTCAATGTACTTCCGCGCCCCGCCGGTGAACACGTAGACCTTACGGTTGGCTCGATTGAAGCGGACAGGATAGTGGGTGTACCGAAACGCATCCTTGAGCACCAGCACCTTCAGCGCCACAAGCGCAGGCACACCAAACATCACGGCCATGATGACCAGAGCCCAGAACACAGGGGCAACCTGTCCCTGTGAGCTTTGCAGGAATCCGTAAATGCCTGCGCCGCCAAGGACCAGGCAAAACAGAACAAGAAACCCGCCCCCAAGTACCCCCCAGCCTCGCATCAGGAAGTACCGGTCCAGATACTCCAGACGAGTGGAGTCGAGATGGATGACGCCCTTGTTCAGTGGCTTCGGACGCGGCATCGCGGGAGATCGCAGGTTGGCTCGGGATTCCTTGTCGGAAACCTCACGGCCCAGCTTGAAAGGGCTGACCAACCAGCCAGCAAAACTGCTCATTGGATCGTCCTACTTGGCTTGCAATGCGACATACGCGGCTTCCTGGTCTTCAAGTGACTCGAAACGTCCATGATCATGCGCACCAAAAGGTGTCTTATTGATCCAGATTTCGATCTTATCATCACGAATTAGGTTGATCAGCCACTCGCCAACAAATCCGATGATGGCCAGAACAATCATGATGATGAATCCTATGCCAGCGGTCATCCAGCCGAACAGCACGCACACGGCAACCACCGCGCCGCCCACAGCCGTCGCGCCGAACAGGATGGCCATCGGTATGTCGCCACTCTTGGCGGCTTCATAGAACTTCCAACCATCGACCACGGCGCCAAGGAACGCTCCCACGGTTCCTACAAGCTTGCCCATCCATCCAATCACGGCCGACGTTGTCCTCAGTTCGACCGCCGCGATGCGTACCGATCGCGCCACCTGCCCATACGCAGTTCGTTCCAACCCGATAGCGGTCAACTCAACGCTTGTCCCCGCAAGCCCGAACAGGGCCGACCCCAGGCTGATGCGGCGGCGATTCTCTGGACCTTGCTTCTCGTCATCAAGCTTGGTGAAGGCGTCCGCGGCATTCCAACCATCCAGCAGCAACCCCACTACACCGAAGCCGACGTCTGCCCGGATATTGACGGTTGCAAAGGAGGCTGCGCGGCTTCTGACCACGGCCCGCAACTGGTCTTCGCTCAACAGCGCCCGGTCCAGAGTAGTGATATTCGTGCCGCGCAGGGCGCGCATGGTTTCATCGTCCCAGTAGACCGCCCACTGGAAGACCTTGCGCCCCCGCGCATTGCGTTCACCGGTTGCGGTCCGCGCACCGGATCGCTCTGTTAGCTGCTGACGAAGATGTGTATCCACCTGCTGGCGGGCGCGCGCCTTCTCGGCAGGAGACTGCCCGGCCGTCAGCGCCTCGACGATGAAGTGGGCAAGCTCGGCTTCGGATGCCCTTACAGGGAGTCGCGTGATCTGCCGGCCCGATACGGCGCCCATCAGGGCCATCATCCGGTGCTTCATGGCAATGCTGAGCGCAATATTCGCCGCGCCAACCTTGATGGTCTGCCCTGCCTTTGAAAGCCCGGTGATGAATGACCCGGCGATCTCATGCATGAAGTTGGCCACAATACCGGTGCGGGTCTGCATGTCCGCCGGATTGTTTTTCTTCCTGTCGTCCACGTGTGCGAACGCCTTCAGGATGTTGCTCCAGGCACCCGGGTTGTTTGCAAGTTCCAGGCTGGGGCCGGCCGCAAGCTCCAGATATTTGGCCACCGTGGAGTCGTTCAGGACCAACGCACGGAGTGTGATGTTGCGCTTTTCATCGAAACGCCCGTTGAGATCCTTCAACAGCGCGGCAGCAATCTGATCATGGCCGGTAATGCCTTCCACGCAGCGCTGGACAATGACCGTGTATGCCCCGCCACCGCTTTCGAGGCCTTCGTGATGATTCGACGCCAACCAATCACGAAGCACATCGGACTGGTACCAGCGAACGAACGACATCGCCAACGGCGTAAGCTGGCTGTTGGTGAATTCCTTGGTTTCCCGCTCCAACTCTGCCTCGAACCTGGACACGGCGGATTCGTCGTAGTCATCCTTGTACCGGTTCCACGCTGACACGCGCGCCTTGCGGTCCTGTTCGGCCGTCAACGACTCAGGCATCTTGATGAGTCCGGCAGCGTAGAGTTCTGCCGATGCCTTGCCCGTGATCGCCGTTGCGCGCCGCTCGCTCAGCTCGGTAGCGGCGGCCTGATCTTCGATCGCCTTCCGTATGCCCTTGATGCCCGTCGCCGCGGCCAACTTCCAATTGCGATCCTTGCCTGTTTCGAAGTCCCTCACCAACTCCCGCATCAAGGCCGACACGTCCTGGGTCAGACCGGCGGGATCGTTCAGGGCCAGCATCATTGCCGGCACCTCCGGAGACGCCTTCTTGACCCATTCCTCCATGCCCGCGACCTGCTGCTTGCAGCGGCGGAAGGCGAAGGTGGTGAAGTCAAACGCAGGGTTGCCGGCGATCGTCACACCCTCGAGATTGACCTGCTTGATCATCTTTCCTGTCGCTGGGTCAAGCACCATCTGCGACGCTGGCTGGCTCGGGTCTCGAGGCTTCGCGGCCGGCTCCTCATAGGCGAACTCACTAACCAGACGCTTGGCCTCGCTCACTTCTCCGGTGTGATCGAAGCGTGCGCCGCCAACCCATGCTTTCACATCAACCGAGCGCATGTGCTTCTTCCGCTCGGAGGACAGCCGATTACGCTTCAGCACCTCCGGTGCCCAAGGTGCCTCACTGTAACCAAACCAAACCTTGCCAGCCCTCGACGGGTCGGGGATGGTGACGAACCGCGCCAGCTGCGAAGTCGCCATGCGCGCACAGCTGGGCGCGAACTCCTCCATCGGCGGCGCATCGGCGTGCACATCAAACTCAAGCAGGTAGGCATCCTCCGTGACGAAGTACCCCTTCCATTCGCCGCGGGCCTCGTTGAATACGTAAAGATAGCCCTGCCGTGCCAGTCGCAGGGTGTATTGAGCACGCGCACCCGGCAAGACGATGTCCTTGACGCCCGCGCCGAATTTTCCTTCCAGCGGCGGCATGGTGAATCCTGCCCGCACATCGGTACGCGCAAGCGAGTAACGCAGGGGAAGAATGGGCAGACCGCGCTGGTCGCACATCTGGCATTTCTTGCTCGGATCGCAGGCCCCAAGGCCACCCGGCTGTTTGGTGTCAGTTGTTGCCACGTTCGTCCAACTCCTCTGCATTCAATTCCATTGATTGGCTGTACTCGTCCATCCATGCCGACAAGTACCCGCACTCCCCCGCGACAGCCAGATCGATCATCCTTCGCTCCGCAGGCTGGTCATGCACCTGGGGAGACCTGACAAGCGAGAGGAAGGCGAAGAACTCCACATCTTCATCGGTGCTCAAGCCAAGTGCCTGGGCCCTCATCATCTCGTTGAACGCGGTCCTTCTTGATGCGTCGGTGTCCTGCACCGGGGAGCCGTCGCGCGCCAGCCTGGCAAAGACGCGATTGACCGACCCCGTCATGGACAACGCCCGCATCTGCTCGATATCCAGGTCAAGCCGTTGCGCGGCCGCTCGCTCACTTGTACTGGCCGTCCAGCGCTCACTGCCAGGCACCGGCCAGGACCAGTGGCTGATTGGGCCCAACAGGACGTCGATCTGGAGAGGTTGCAGAATCCAGCGAAGGTTGAGCCACACCCGCGGATCGTGCACACGCAGCCACATCGCTTCGCCGCCGATCTTCTGCACCATCGCGCTCTGCACATGCCTGGCTACCCGGCTGGGCGACGCCTGGCTCCGCAGCAAGCCGCAGAAGGGGGCTTTGTTGCGCGCGCTCCCATAGTTCATGGTCTGATCCAACCGATACAGACGATCATCCTCGTCCAGTTCGGCCAACGCGATCAGCCGCGGCATGTGCTTTTCTTGTCCCTTCAGTGCATCCGGAACAATCGGCTCACTTGGCCAAAGCGCTACGATGTCAGCATCGATCTGCATCGGATTAATCAACGCGAAATCTTGGGACATGAAGAAGCGGTGGCTGAACTCCATGCATCAGCTCCCCAGCGGCACAACAGCCGCACCACTCTGCTCGGCTGCTCTCACGCGGAACTGGCACGGCCCGTGGCTTCCGGAAGGCAAGGTGGGCGCCGCAAGCTTCAACGCCTTGGCGCCCGTCCACTCCCGCTGCGTGCCCTTGAACTCCACCTTCCCGGGCGCGCCCAGCTCGATATTGTCGCCCTCGATCCGGATGTAAGCGCCGGCTGCCGTCGCCAGCAGATGCTTGCTCGGCGCCGAGAGCTGCACATCGGCCTGGGTACTGGTGATCTTCACGTTGGTCTTGGCTGCCAGGATCGCCTGGTTCTTGTGCGCGCGTGCACTCACCTTGCCCTGCGCGGCGTGCAGCGCAATGCCCCGTTCCTGGTTCGGACTTTCGGGTTTCGGCTCGGCACCCGCGGTGTACAGCACCAGCCCACCGGCTACCGCCATCGTGATCGAGCCTTGGCTCAGCCAGTTCAACGCCACGCCTGAGGCCAGCGTGGTGTGCGTGCCGCTTACCCAGACCTGGTCGGCCGGGGTCAGGCTCATCACACCGGCCACGCCGCTGCCCATCAGCACGGGCTTGTCCCAGCCCGGGGCATCACCATCGCCCCCACTGATGCTGCCTGCCGCGCTGCCGCTCTGGGTGGCACGCAGGCTTTCCTGCAGCTGTTCCAGCGCGTCGTGGGCCTGCAACTTGGTCGGTTCCTCGGGGAGTTGCGCCTGCTGGTTCACCGCCGATTCGTTGAGCGATTGCAGCAGCTCGGCGCTTTCCTGCAGCTGGGTCAAGGCCTGATTGGCAGCCAGCTGGGGTTCGCCCGGCTCGGTGCTCAGCAGTAGGCCTTTGCCTCCACGCAGTGACCCGAAGGCCTGCGTGGACAGCTCTGCGCCAAAGCCGCGCTCGGTGTCGCGCACATTGTCTTCGCCGCCCTTCAAGTGACCCAGTGTCAGCGTGGTGGCGTGCTGGGTGGTGGACAGCTGCGCGCGGCCCTGACCCGGGGTGTCGTCCAGGCGCATCTGCTGGTAACCGCCCTGCCCGCCCTGGCTGTCGGCCAGCGCCTGGCTCTTGAAGCCGGTGTAGACCGCAGCGTGCTCATTGCCATCAAACCACGCCGGCGCATTGCCGGTCGCGTTGGCACCGCCGCTGGCGACCTGGTTATGGGCCGCGTCGGTCTGACCGCGCCCGTTGTAGACCGCGCCGACCACGACCGGACGGTCGATGTCGCCCTCAAGGAAGGCCACCAGCACTTCCTGGCCGCGACGGGGCAGCACCACGCCGCCCCAGTTGTCGCCGGCCCAGGGGGTCATCACCCGCACCCAGGTCCACGCTCCACCGTTGGCCGGGGCGTTGTCGTCGCCGCCGGGATGGGCCAAGCCGGTGCTGGAGCTGCCGCCGCGCTGCCACGGGAACTGCACCTTGATGCGGTGGTCGCGATCGGACTGCAGCGGCTCGCCGTCGCTGACCACGATGGCGCTGAGCGTGCCGGTAATCGACGGGCGCGGATGCAGGCGCGTGCCGTGGCCGTCTTCGGTCTGCGGGCGGTACACCACGTCGGCCGGGATGGCGACGAAACGGTTGTCGTAGAAGGTGGTGGTGAGGTCCGGCGCAGTGGTGGCCACGGACAAGCCCGTCAATGCGCCCGGCAGGCTGAGCGGCGCCTGCGCGGCCGGCCCAAGCTGCTGCTCCAGTGCGTCGAACACGTCGGCCTCGAAATTGTTGCGCGCCTGGTGCTGCACCGACAGGCACAGGAAGGCGGTGCCGGCATCCACGCCCGGATGCTGGCCCAGCTGGAACTGCGCCCCGGGCGTGAGCTGCCGCCACTTGCCCTGCCCTTCGATCGTGTGCGCGCGCACACGCAGCGCATCCAGGTGCTGCTGCGCGCGGCGCTGGCCACGCGCGTTGTCCTGCCAGCCGTACGGGCCGCAGGTGTCGGCATCTTCGCCGGTCGCCTCGTGCGCGGTCTGCGCTTCCGCGCTGGCCTGCCGCAGTTCCAACGTGCGGTGATCCCAGGTATGCCGGGAGACCTTGGTGGTGAGCCAGCGGCGCGCGGTCGACCACTGCTGCACGCTGTCATCGCGCTCGGTCACATCGCCACGGTGGAAGCGCACCGCGCCGAGATCCTTGGCGCCATGGTGGTTGTCGGCCAGCACCATCGTGTGTGCACCAAACGACTCGCTGCCAGGGTCGCCAGCATGCTCGAACCAGTAGTAGATGCCCTCTTCGGCCAGCAGGCGCTGCACGAAGGCCAAGTCGGTTTCCTGGTACTGCGTGGTCAGGCTGCGCTTGGCGTAGAGGCTCCGGTCGGTCAGGTCCCAACGCCATGCCGGTACCAGGCCGCTGTAGTCGGCGAAGACGTTTTCGACGATGTCGACCACGCTGGCGTCATGGAATACATAGCTGTCCACGCGCTGGCCCAGGAAGGCCAGCCAGGGCTGCAGGCGCAGGCGGTACCGCGCCAAGCCGCCGTTGCTGCCGATCCGCTCGGCGGCGGTGATCCGGCCATGGAACGGGCGGGCGTTGCCGATGGCCTGCATCTGCAGCAATGCCGGCTGCCCAAGCAGGCTGTCCAGCGACAGGTTGGCATCGGACGACAACGCGATGACGTCGAACGCGAAACCCGCGCCGTCGATCTGCTCGACGCCATTGAGCGACTCGGCCACCAGCACGTCGCCCCCCAGCGAGGTGCGCAGCTGCAGCAGGCGCTGGGCCTGCCCCGGTGCCGCAAGTGCGGCCAGTACCTTGGTTACGGAATCCATGATGCATCCCCGCATTCATTAACACAGTGAATTCGCCTGGGGCGATCCATCGTCAGCATAGATCAGCGCAAGCACCGTCAATTTCACCCGGGTGTGCCACGGGTGGGCATTGCGTCGCACACGTCACATGTCACACGTTTCCAGCAGGAGGACGGCCCCGACGCATTGCGCCAGCGGGCAGTCCGGTGCATCCGCCGCGATGGCGGCGGGTGCACCTGAGGGCTTCTATCAGGCCGACTGCGTAATACGTTCCAGCTGCAGCTTGGCACCTTCGTTCAGCAGCAGGCGGTAGTCGCGGCCGCCAGCGGTGACCGAGACTTCACGGGCATTGCTGACCAGCTGGTTGGCCTTGCCCTGCGCCGGCGCGTGGTTCTGGATGCGCCAGGCACCACGGCTGATCTGTGCGGCCAGGTTGCGGGCATCCTGCCGGGCGTCGGCGGCGGCACCGTGCAGCAGCTCGACGACGTGCTCCGGGCGCAGGCGGTTCCAGGCGCGCACGTTGTTGGTGTCGCGGGCCAGGCCCAGTTCCAGGCTGCCACAGTTGGCAATGGCCTTGGCGCGGTTGAATCCGTAGAAATCCATATTCGTATCTCCTTCCAGTCGACAATCAGGACAGCTTGTATTTGAAGGCGCCGTTCTTCCCTGCGGTCACCTTGATGGTGTTGATCCGGTTCCCCTCGGCCATGGCCGCCAGGACGCTTTCCGCGACCTCCGGCAGCAGCGTACCGTTGAGGATGTGATCAACATTGCGTGCACCCGAATCCACCTCGGTGCAACGCGACAGCACGGCCTCGACCAGGCTGTCGTCCCACAAGAACGTGGCCTTGTGGTTACCCGCCACTCGGTCGCGGATGCGGCCGAGCTTGAGCGCGATGATCTGGGCCAGCACGTCGTCGTTGATCGGGAAGTACGGCACGACTTTCATGCGGCCCAGGAACGCGGGCTTGAAACTCTTCATCAACACCGGGCGCAGGGCTTCACCCAGTGCTTCGGCAGTGGGGATCTCCTCGGCCGTCTTGTTCAGGCAGGCCTGCATGATCTGCGAGGAGCCGATGTTGGAGGTCAGGATGATCAGCGTATTGCGGAAGTCGATCTCGCGACCTTCGGCGTCGTCCATCTGGCCCTTGTCGAACACCTGGAAGAACATCTCCAGCACGTCCGGATGGGCCTTTTCCACTTCATCCAGCAGGACCACGCTGTAGGGGTTGCGGCGGACCGCTTCGGTCAGCACGCCACCTTCGCCGTAGCCCACGTAACCCGGGGGCGAGCCCTTGAGGCCGGAAACGCTGTGCGCTTCCTGGTACTCGCTCATGTTGATGGTGATCAGCTTGCGCTCGCCGCCGTACAGGATGTCGGCCAGCGCCAGCGCGGTCTCGGTCTTGCCCACGCCGGACGGGCCGACGAACATGAACACACCGCGCGGCTTGTTCGGGTCTTCCAGCTTGGCCGTGGCGGTGCGCACGCGCTGGGCGATGGCCTCCAGCGCATGGTCCTGGCCAATCACACGGTCGACCAGCAGGGTGCCCAAGGTGCGCACCGTGCGGATCTCGTCCTTGACCATCCGGCCCAGCGGGACGCCGGTCCAGGCCGAGACGATTTCGGCCACCACGCCGCCATCCACCTGCAACGGCACCATCGGGGTGTCGCCCTGCAGCTGGCGCAGTTCGGCCAGCAGGCGGTCCAGCTCGGCCTGCTGCGGCGACACTGCGGCGGCGGCGGCCTTCTTGCCGCGCGCCGCAGGCTTCCCGGCGGCGCCGGCGTCAGCCGGAGTTGCCTCACTGCCAGCCGCCTCGGCGCCGCCATTCTCCATCTGCTGGCGCAGCTGGCGGATCTGGTCGGCCAGGGCACGCTCCAGCGAGAGGCGCTCTTCATTGGTGGCCAGCACGGCCCGGGCATCGGCCTGCAGCTGCTGCAGTTCGGCCAGACGCTCGGCATGGTGGTTGGCGCCGCCGGCGGTTTCGCGCTGCAGTGCGGCCAGTTCAGCGTCCAGGCGATCCAGGTGCTTGCGGGTGTCTTCGATGATGGCCGGCGTGGCGCTCTGGCCCAGTGCGACCTTCGCGCACGCGGTGTCGAGCACGCTGACGGCCTTGTCAGGCAGCTGGCGACCGCTGATGTAACGGTGCGACAGGCGCACCGCTTCGGTAACGGCTTCGTCCATCACGCGGATGTTGAAGTGCGCTTCCATCAGGCCGACCATGCCGCGCAGCATCGCGGCGGCCAGGGCCTCGGTGGGTTCTTCCACCTTGACTACCTGGAAGCGACGCGCCAACGCGGCGTCCTTTTCGAAGTACTTCTTGTATTCGCTCCAGGTGGTGGCCGCAATGGTGCGCAGCTCGCCACGGGCCAGGGCCGGTTTGAGCAGGTTGGCCGCGTCGTTCTGACCCGCGGTGCCACCGGCACCGATCATGGTGTGGGCTTCGTCGATGAACAGGATGATCGGGTGCGGGCTCTTCTTGACCTCGTCGATCACGTTCTTGAGGCGGTTCTCGAACTCGCCCTTGACGCTGGCACCGGCCTGCAGCAGACCCATGTCCAGGGTGTGCAGCTCCACGCCCAGCAGCACGTCGGGCACATCCTTGTCGGCGATGCGGCGGGCCAGCCCTTCCACCACGGCGGTCTTGCCGACGCCGGCCTCACCGGTGAGGATCGGGTTGTTCTGGCGGCGTCGCATCAGGATGTCGATCACCTGGCGGATCTCGCCGTCACGGCCGATCACCGGATCGATGCGACCTTCGCGGGCACGCTCGGTCAGGTTGGTCGTGAACTGGTCCAGCGCCGGCGTCTTGGACAGCCCGCCCTTGCCGCCGTCCACGGCCGCGGCGGTCTCGCCACCGAGGTCGCCCTCGCCTGCGCCCGCATCGGCGTTGCGCACGGTCTGGGTGGCTTCCTGCGAGCCCTCGGTGAGCTTGGCGAAATCGTGCTTGAGCTCGTCCAGCTTGAAGCGCACGAACAGCTTGGAGCCGCGGTAGGCCAGCTGCGACAGCTCCGGCTCGGTCATCAGCGCCAGCAGCAGGTGGCCGCTGCGGATGCGGCTGGTTTCCGAATCCAGCGAGGCGATCAGCCAGGCATGCTCGAACAGCTTGGGAATGTGCTGGGAAAACACCGGCGTGCGGCCGTTGCCGGTCTTGAACTGGCTGATTTCGTCGGAGAGGTCGCGTTCCAGCGCATCCGGCGAGATGCCGCAGCGGCGGGCGATCAACACGAAATCGCTGTGCGGCTGCTCCAGCAGCGCCAGGAACAGATGCTCCAGATCAACCTCGTAGTTGCCGCGCGACATGCACAGGTTGGCGGCACGCTCGGCGGCCAGACGGCAGGTGTCGTCCAGCTTGCTGATCAGGGTCTTGAGATTGATGCTCATGCGGGAAAACGCGCTCCTTGCTGAAACCTGTTGATGAAGGGCAGCGGCCGGTCAGCCCTGCCCCGACCTGTTCATTGCAGTGTATGGATGCCGTAGGTGGTGTCCGACCGCGGGCCGTCGGCGGCGCGTGAGCACATGTAACTGTCCCAGCCCAGCCGCGCGCCGACGCCGGCACCCAGCCCGGCGCCGCGCACGTCTTCCTGGCGCAGCACCAACCGCACTTCGTATTCCAGCGTGCCGCCGGTCAGCAGCGACAGCCACTTGGCCAGCGCCTGCTCGGCGCTGCCGCCGGGCAGGAAATCATCGAACTGCTCCCGTCGCAGCGGGCCGATGCTCAGGCGCATGCGCAGGTCGCGTTGCCAGACCCGGTCGCCGGCCAGCGCACTGGCGCCGAGCGTGGCGTTGGCCTGGCCCAGGCGCGTGGACTGCCCGGCCGGAACCCGGTACCAGGCGCCCACGAACTGCTCCAGCGCCAACGGGACCTGGAAGTAGTCCGCCAGCACCCGCTGCATCAGCGCCGCCGACACCGGGCGTTGCCGCACGGCCCCTGCGTAATAGGCAAACGCCTGGTCGAACACGTCGCCGTGCCCGTCCACGAGCCGGTCGCGCAGTTCGTTCATGCCCATGCCGAACAGCGACATGATCAGCGGCAGGAAGCGCTCGCGCCGGTCGATCTCGTACTGCAGGGCCAACCGGTGCTTCTTCCAGGCCGCGTAATGCAGCGACACCGCACGCGTGGAGAAGATGTCCAGGAACGCGCGTGCGGTGCGGTCGCGATCGTACAGCTCGCGGATCTGCAGGGTTTCGGTGTAGTGCAGCGGCAACGCGCCGGAGGTGCCCAGCAACCCCATGAAGTGCGGGGTCAGGTGCACCTCGGCCAGGGTCTCGTGCTCGAGCGCGTGGTCGATCGCCGCGGCGTCTTCCAGCTTGTCGCCCTTGAGCGAGTACGCCACGCATTCCGAGCTCAACTCGGTGGCCGGGAAGCCCAGCGACAACGGGTTGCGGAACCGCACCCGCATGGGCACGGCCTGGCCTGCCTTCACGCCCTGGCGCTGGAACACCTGCTCCAACAACCGCGCCGCCTGGAAGAACTCGAAGCGGTGCGGTTCGGCGAGCAGTTGCTGGGCTACGCCAGGATCGATTCGCCGCTTCGCGCCGGGCATCGGACGATCTCCTCACCGCTGTCGCTGGACACCAGCACCAGCCGGGTGAAACTGTTGGCATGCACGTACAGTGCAAAGAAGTGATCCATGACCTGGGCGAACGCGGCAATGCCGGCGCCCACGAAATGATTCTCGTTGATGGTCAGGCGGATCTCCAGCCCGCGTACGACCGAAGCAAACTGCTTGCCGGACATCCAGCTGGTCACCGGGTGCTGCTCCAATGCCAGGATGCCGTCGATCTGCCGGGCCGACACGTTGTTGCCGGACAGGTCGTACAGCCGCAGCATCTCCTTCAGCGCGGTCAGCCCGCTGCCGGTCAGCGACAACTGGTTCAACGACAGGTGCGAAATCAGCCGCCATTGGGCGTTCTTGCCCTGGCGGAAGCGCAACGGCCGGGTCGGTTTGCGCAGCAGGCTGATCGCCCGCGCGGGCGTACCGCCTTCCAGGGTAAGATCGCCGCCGGCCACGCCATGGGCAAGGTGGCTGGGCAGGTCCCGGTTGCTGCAGGTCAGCTCCAGGCTGACCGTATCGGTCTGCGGCAGAGTCGGGTTGAAGGCCAGGTCGACGAAGCTGATCTCGGTTTCAAAGCCCGGGCTCTGCCGCGCGATGTCCTCGTCGCGGCGCGACACCCAGTACTGCCCCGTGCGGTCCGGATCTTCGCCATGGTGCAGGGAATAGAATGGGCGGAAGGCCTGGATAACCTCGCCTTGCGGCGTCTGCCGGATGCGATGGACCGAGTCAATCGAGTGCACCTCATAGGCAAACGCACGCCGCGCATCGGCCAGCACCGCGTAGCTGACCGTACGATGGGTCACGCGGATCGGCTCGCCGGGCTGGGTGAACAGGTTGACGATCGGCGTGCAGCCCAAGCGGACGTTGCTGGCGCTCAGGTCTTCCAGGACCAGCTGGTTGCCACGCTCGGGGGCGCTGGCCTGCAGGATCAGGTGCAGGGTGAAGCTGCGGCTGGCTCCGGCGGTAACCGGCTTGAGCAGCAGGTCGACGAAGCCGAACTTTTCCGGGTAGGCAAACAGCTCGGTCAGCAGGCGATAGGCCGGGTGCGAGCGCGCGGGGAAGTCGACCAGCGATTCGTTCTCGCTGAAGCCGACCTGGCGCAGCGGTACCTCGTCCAGGCGGCGCCAGCGGCCGCTGTTGTCGGCCTCCACGTAGGCCACCTTGACCCCTAGCGCCAGGGCATCGCGCAGCGACGCACGCAGCGACGGCTCGCCGTCCAGGAACAGGCGCAGGGCATCGGTACCCAGCGTATCGAAGCTGGCCTGGTCGGACATCAGGCGGAAACTGAGCGACACCTGCGCGCCGCTGCCGGCCGGCAGGCTGGTGGCCATCGGTGCTTCGGCCACGCCCCGGTACACCGCCGACTGCACCGCGATCGGTGCCAGAACCACGTCGAAGGCGGTGCGGAAGCGGCAGGACACGCCGCGCACCGGGCGCGACTGCAGGGCTGTGCCGCGCGCCACGGTGATCGGCGCGCTCAACTTGGACGACACCCCGTCCATGTCGAAATGGGCGATCGAGCACGACGGGAACGGCCGCAGGTAGTGCGGATACAGGACGTCCAGCAGGGCGTCGGTGAATTCGGGGTAATCGTCTTCTATGCGCTTGGAAACGCGTGCGCTGAGCAGCGCGAAGGCTTCGATCAGGCGCTCGACGTGCGGGTCCTGGCTGCCTTCAGCATTGAGCTGCAGGCGGCCGGCAATCTTGGGGTAGCGGTCGGCGAACTCGCGGCCATAACGGCGCAGGTAAGCCAGCTCGCGTTCGTAATAGGGCAGCAGATCCTGCATGTCAGCTGGTCGCCTGCTGGCGACGCGTGCGGCTGACCTGGTACTGCAGGGTAGACGGCTGCAGCATCGCATCGAAACTGACGGGCTCGCGGGCCGGCTCGAGGTCGAGCAATGCGTTGATGGTGAAGTGCAGGCCGCCCCCGAACTGCGAGCCAACCTCCAGGCTGACGCCCACGTTCTTCAAACGGCGCTCATGCCGGGCCACGGCCTGCTCAAGCGAGCGACAGATAGCGGCACGGTCATAGGCGTTGGCCAGGCTCATCGCGGAAAAATCCGCCAGCCCGTAGGTGAGCAGCGATTGCTTGCAGTTCGGGAATTCGGCCATGTCTTCTTCCTGGAACGCTGCTCGGGAATTGAGCAGGCCTTCCAGGTCGCGGGCGATCGATTCCTTGTACTGGTCCAGCGATATGGACTTGAACACATGCCCTCCCCCATTGGACTTGGGGGCATCGTCAAACAGTTTCTCGAGCAAGCTGGGTTCGAGTCCCTTCATTGGTCATTCCGGTCTGTCTGCGTCCCTGCATCATGCAGAGGGGCAACACGCGCTGCGGCCGTTCCTGGCCACTCCCGATGTACTGCCAGGTGATTTCAGACTGCGATGGCGCACAAGGCGCCATCGCAGCGACACTACATCAAACGGCGTAGTTGGGAATGTTCTTGGTTGCACTCCACTGCGCCACGGCCTTGCCACCAACGCCGCCTTCCGGCTTCTGCTGCTGGTAGGTCCACTTGATCGCACCAAAGCTCAACTGAATCACTTCCTGCGGCATCCCCTCGGAATCAACCGTGGTGGTGACGCGGTGAACCAGGACGTTCAGCAGCTCGACCGTGTAGTAATTGATCGCGTTGCCGTCCTTGTCAGCGCGCATGAATTCAATGCGAGCCTTCGGGAAGGTGGTGCCATTGCTGGCCGCCTGGTTCAGGGCAGTGGTGGCGAGATCGATCGTCTTGGTGATTTCGATCGGCGACAGATTCACACGAGCTGCGGTGGTGCCACCCGAGGTCGACGCGGTGGCCGAACGCGGCTGCAGCAGATCCTGCGAGAAGGACTGGATTTCAATCCAATCCTTGTGCTTGTCGTCGTGGGACTCGCCCTTGATGGTGTCGATAGAGAGGAAAGCGTGCTGCATATCTGGTCTCCTAAGTTCCGGTCTTCCGTGAGATTGGGTGCCGGGATCGCTCCCGGCGGTTCAGGGGGGTTTAACCCTCTTGGAAAAACGTCGCTGCAATCAGGGCATCCGCCCCTTGGCGCTACAGCAACATCAATGCGTTACGACTTTTTTGCAGTTGCCGGCAATTCGGCAACCAATCGCAACGAAACAGACAGCTCATCGAGCTGGAAATGCGGCCTGATGAAGGCCACAGCGCGGTAGACACCAGGTTTCCCCGGCACTTCCGAAACGTTCACAGCGGCTTCGCGCAGCGGGTACTGGGCCTTGGCTTCCTGGGAGGCGTTGTCGTCCAGCAGTACGTACTGCGAGATCCAACGGTTCAGGAACTCCTCGACATTGCCTGCCGAAGCGAAGCTGCCAATCTTCTCGCGCATCATCGCCTTCAGGTAATGGGCGATACGCGAGACGGCGAACATGTACTGCAACTGGGCAGACAGGATCGCATTGGCATTGGCCGAATCGGTGTTGTACTTCTTCGGCTTCTGTGCCGACTGGGCGCCGAAGAACGCGGCGTAGTCGGTATTCTTGCAGTGGACCAGCGGAATGAAACCGAGGTCACTGAGTTCTTTTTCGCGACGATCGGTGATCGCCACTTCGGTCGGGCACTTCAGTGCCACTTCACCGTCGTCGGTGCGGAAGGTATGGGTGGGCAGGTCCTCGACCAGGCCACCGCCTTCGACGCCGCGGATGGCCGCACACCAGCCGTAATCCTCGAACGCGTGGGTGAGACGCGCGGCCATGGCATAGGCGGTGTTGCACCACAGGAACTTGCTGTGGTCGGCGGCTTCCACTTCCTCGACGAAGTTGAAGCCTTCGACCGTGGTGCCGTCCTTCGGGTTGTACGGCAGGCGACCCAGGAAGCGCGGCAGGGTCAGACCCACGTAACGGCTGTCCTCGCTTTCACGGAACGACTTCCACTTGGCGTATTCGACCGTGTCGAAGATCTTCGCCATGTCGCGCGGCTTGCCCAGATCGGTGAAGGTCTCCAGGCCGAACATGCCCTCGGACGCAGCCGAAATGAACGGCGCATGGGCGGCAGCGGCCACGTGCGACATCTGCTCGACGAAGTACATGTCTTCCGGCTGGCGGCCGATGAAATAGTCACCGACCAGCGCACCGAACGGCGCACCACCGAAGGTGCCGAATTCTTCTTCGTAGACCTTCTTGAACAGCGCGCTCTGATCGAAGTCGATCGCCGACTTGAAGTCCTTGACCAGGTCCTTCTTCGGCGCGTTGAAGACCTTGATCTTCATGTTCGGGCCGGTGGAGGTCTGCTGGCACAGGTAATGCAGGCCGCGCCAGGTGCTTTCCAGCTGCTGGAACTGCGGGGCATGCATGACCGCGCTGAGCTGCTCGGAGATGATCCGGTCAATCTCGGCGATGCGCGCATCCAGGGTCAGGTTGAGGTTGTCGGACACCACCACGGTGCCTTCCAACACTTCCCTGGCCAGCTCGGAAATGATGTCCTTGGCACGCTGGTGCTCGGTCTCGGACTTGGCGACCTTGCTCTTCTCGACGATCTGGTCGAGCAGGCCGATTTCCTCGACGGCTGCGGCCGACTGTTCGGCTACACCGGTAGCTTCTGCTGCCATGGCTTATTGCTCCTTGCCCGTGCCCAGCTTCTTGAGCTGTTCGGTGTTGTTCAGGACATCGGTCAGCAGGTCTTCCAGCTTCTCGTTGCCGGCCAGCTTGTTGCGCAGGTCGGCCAGCTTGGTGCGCGATTCCAGCAGCTTGCGCAGCGGTTCGATCTGGTCGACCACCGATTCGGGGCGGAAATCGTCGATCGAGTTGAACTTCAACTCGACGCCGAACTCGCCGCCGGCATCACTGATCTTGTTGGCGACGCGATAGACGGCGCGCGGGGCGACGCCTTCCATCACTTCGTCGAAATTGTCCAGGTCGACGTTGACGAACTTGCGGTCCTTGACCTTGGGCAACGGCTGTTCCGGGTTGCCGCTCAGGTCACCGAGCACGCCCACCACGAACGGCAGCTCCTTCTGTTCGATCGCATCACCCTTTTCCACGTCGTAGGTCAACTGCACGCGCGGGGGGCGGATCTTCTGGAGCCGCTTCTGAATACTGTCCTTCTTCGCCATCGGTGTCTCCTGACTGGGGGCGTTACTGCGTACGGATCAGTTGCCGCCGAGGTTCTGGAAGGGATCGCCGCCGTTGGACGACGCCGGACGTGCAGCAGGCGCGGCAGCAGGTGCTGCGGCCGGTGCGGTGGTTCGACGGGTGCCCGTGCGACGGGCCGGCGTGCGCGGCTTCGGCTTGGGATCTTCAAGCACGGCATCGCCCATGGTCTTGCGCAGCGTGTCGGCCAGGGTCTTGGCTTCCTTGCGCGCGGTTTCCGATGCCAGTGCGCCGCGGCCCTGCAGGCGCGTCAGCGAGGTGTTGGCGATGCGGAAGCCGGCCACGGTGATCACGCCATCGGCGACCAGGTCGTCCGGATCGCGCTGCAGCACTTCTTCGGCGGCAACGATGGCGCGCGCGTACTGGCCCTGATCGAACTGCAGCTGCGCGATGCGCACCCACGGTTCCTTGCGGGTCGGATCGGCGCGTGCGGCGTCTTCAAAACTCTTGATGGCGGCTTCGGAACCCACCGTGGTGACCTGCGTCTCCGCCGTGGTCATCGTTGCATCGTACGGAGGGACCGCGCCCTTCTTCGGCGCCGACGAACAGGCCGCCAGACCGGACAGCAGTGCCATTGCCAACAACGGCCGATAGACAGCCTTCCCCATTACCTTCACTTTCATGCCAATCCCTCATGGAAACTTCTAAAGGTGAGTCCGGTCCCCGCCGATACAACACACGGGATTCCCTTCCCTAACCGTCGCAAGTGTACAACTGCAAATACGCAGGGGTATAGTGAAGCGCATAGCGTGTTTCAATGCAACGTTGCTGTTTTTCACACCGTCTTCCGCGATCTTGACGTACATGCGGCTTCGCAACGCCCCGCTGATCACCACCCCCATCCTCCGTCCGAGAATGCATGAAACCCCTCATGAGCCGAAATTTCTGCTTAGGGCGCCACACTGTTATATGTCTTGTCACGGCGATGTCATTGTCCTTGTCCGGCTGCGCGAGCGGCGGGCTGGGAAAGGCCATGGACAAGACGCTGCAGGCGGTCGGGATCCGTGATGCGCAACCGGAGGCCCCGCCGGTCGTTCCCCTGCGACTGCTGGCTGGCATCAACCTCAACGCCGGCAATGACAAGCGCGCCACTGCCGCGGTAGTGAAGGTCTACCACCTGCGCAGTGCACAGCGTTTCGAGCAGGCCCCCTTCAATGCCTTCCTCGACCAGAGTGGCGAACAGGCCGCGCTGGGTGCGGACCTGCTGTCGGTCAACGAGATCGTACTGACCCCGGGCAACCGGCAGGAACTCAAGGAACAACTGAGTGAAGGCACCGCGGTGCTGGGTGTGGTTGCCCTGTTCCGCGCGCCGGCTGAAGGCCGCTGGCGGTTCGCGTTCGACAGCAAGCACAAGAACCTGGCCAACGAAGGTATTACGGTCGGAATCCATGCCTGCGCACTGACCACTGACAGCCAGGCCCTGGTCACGCGCGTGTCAGGGGACCCGGGCAGTCTCGCTTCCGTGCGCTGCGTCTCTCCTCGTTGAAGATGCCTGCATTCTGACGTCAGAATCCCGGCATGCGGTAGTATTGTTGTGTAGCCAGGGATCAAAAACGTGATGCATCTCGCACTTTCACGTTCCTGTCTTGGGACTGTGTGTGGAACCCTAGTGTGTATCGGGCGGGGTTGGCCCGAGATTTCCAAGGATTGAAATGTGGCATATGTAAGCAGGATGTCCAAAGTTCTCTGGGGTGAAGGTCTGTTCCTGAGGCCCCAGCATTTCCAGCGCCAGGATGCGTATCACGAGGCGCGTCTGCAGGACCTGTCACTCACGCTGCACCCCTATGCCTGGGGCTGCCGTCGCGTGCGTTTCGATCCGCAGGCCCTCGGCAGCGGCACGCTGCGTCCGCTGGACATTTCGGCCGTGTTTCCCGATGGCGAAAGCTACGACGCACCGGTGCACGACGCACTGCCCGACGCGCTTTCGCTGAAGGACCTGCCGCCCGGCGTGCAGTCCACGGTGATCCACCTCGCCCTGCCGTTGCTGCGCGATGACGGCGACAACTGCGCCGACGCGGAGTCCAGCCAGCTGGCGCGCTATCGCCAGATCAATCGCGGCGCCAACGACCTCTACACCGATGCGGTGGAAGCCGAACTCGGCTTCCTCGGCAAGGCGGTGAAGCTGCTGACCGACGAGAACCCGCGCGACCCCTATTCCACTGTGGCGCTGGCGCGCATCCGCCGCACGTCCACCGGAGGCTTCGAACTCGACGACGAGTTCATTCCGCCGTGCGCGCACCTGGAAGCCTCACCGACCCTGCATCGGGAACTGCGTGGCATCCTCGATTCGCTGCAGGCCAAGGTGGACGCGCTGTACGGCCTGCACCGCGAGCCGTCGAAGAACATCATCGAGTTCCGCTCCGGCGACATCGCCTCGTTCTGGCTGCTGCACACGATCAACTCGTCGTTCAGTTCGCTGGCGCATCTGTACCACCACCCGCAGCTGCATCCCGAACGCCTGCACCAGGAACTGCTGCGCATGGCCGGGGCGATGCTGACGTTCTCCAATGCCTACGCGCTCAACGATCTGCCGCGCTATCTGCACGCGCAGCCCGAAGCCGGTTTCCGGCAGTTGTTCGAGATCATCCGCACGCTGCTGGACACGGTGATTTCGGCGCGTTACTTCAAGATCGCACTCAACGAAGTCAAGCCGTCCTACCACCTGGGCCGGCTGGACTCGCAGCGCATCGATGGTGATGCCTCGTTCTACCTGGCGGTGTCGGCCGACGTGCCGGCGCAGGAGCTGGTGCAGACGGTGCCGGTGCGCTTCAAGATCGGTGCGCCGGACGACGTGGAGAAATGCGTGCTGTCGGCACTGCCCGGCGTCAAGCTCACCCACGCCAATCAGGTGCCGGCCGCTATCCCGGTGCGCCCGGGCAGCCACTACTTCGAACTGGATACGCGCGGCGCGCTGTATGAGCGCATGCTCAAGTCGCAGTCGCTGATGGTGTATGTGCCGTCCGGCATTGCCGACCTCAAAATGGAACTTGTCGCGGTGACCTCATGATGAATTCGCCCCTGCCCCCTACCCCGGGCCCGATGCCCTCGCTGAGCTCGCATGGCGGCCTGGCTGCGCCCGCCCCGCAGGCCGCCAATCCACAGAGCCTGCAGGACCTGATGGCCGATGGCTTCTACCTGCTGTTGCTGCTCAAGCGTGGGCAGCTGCCCTCCGACGGTGAAGCGTTCGTGTCCACCGTGCAGAAGTTCCTGGACGGCGTGGAGCGTAACGCCAACCGCATGGGCATCGCCTCGGAAGATGTTTACGCCGCCAAGTACGCGTTCTGCGCCGCGGTGGACGAAGCGATCCTGTCGCAGCCGTCGTCGCTGCATGAGTCCTGGGAGCGCAACCCGCTGCAGCTGCGCCTGTTCGGCGAGCACCTGGCCGGTGAACACTTCTTCGACCGGCTTGAAGAGCTTCGCCGCCAGGGCGCCCCGCGCCTGCCGTCGCTGGAGGTGTACCACTTCTGCCTGCTGATGGGCTTCGAGGGCAAGTACCGCCTGGAAGGCACCGAGAAGCTCGGCTACCTCACCGCCCGTCTGGGCGATGAGATCGTCTACCTCAAGGGCAAGCGCCACGGCTTCGCGCCCCATGCACTGCCACCGGACAACGTGCGCCACAGCCTGCGCCGCGTGGTGCCGCTGTGGATGCCTGCAGCACTGGTCGCCGGGTTCGGCCTGCTTGGATTCTTCGGCCTGCGCTTCTATCTGGGTCACGAAACCCAGCAGCGGATGGCGGCGTACAACGATGTGGTGCAGATGCCGCAGCGTACGGCGCACATCACCATTACGCTGCCCTGAGCCACGCACCCCGGATAGGCCCCGACGCACCAGGGCCCATCCCCGCCGTTTCGGCCTGCCGCCTTGCAGTGACGTACTGCGTGCCGCACACCGTTAATTAGAGATGTTAGTCACAGTTTTCGCCGTTGCCGGTTCGCTATTCCGCCCTCCGTCACGGTATGCAGCACAATGCGTGGATTCCTTCGCCTGCCGTGCAGCAGGCCACGTCAGGGGGCGTGCTGGAACCAGCGGTGAAAGGACCTGTCAACACGGTTTGCTACTGTTGCCAGGCAGGCGCGCGCGTCCGCACCGAAGCGCGCGTTGCGACTCACGCCGATTCACGCTTCATCACAACCCTGATATGAGCCCGTCGATATGGATGTCTCCCGCTCTCAGTTGTTGGCTTCACTGGCCACGCCTTCCCAACAGGCGCGCCTGATCCAGTTGCAGGGGCCTGCCCCGGACCTGGTGGTCGAACGCTTCGACGGCCAGGAATCGGTCTGCGGCAGTACCCGCTTCGAGATCGATTGTCTGTCCACCGATGCGTTCCTGGACATGGACCCGTGGCTGGAACAGCCGCTGACCCTGCAACTGCGGCAGGCCGACGGCGGCCTGCGCCAGTGGCATGGCCTGTGCACCGAGGTGGCCCAGCTGGGCAGCGACGGCGGCCTGGCCCGCTACAGGTTGACCCTGGAGCCGTGGACGGCGCTGCTGGAGCTGCGCCGCAACGCGGTGATCTTCCAGGACCTGGACACCCGCACCATCTGCGAGCAGATCTTCGGCGACTACCCGCATGCGGTATTCCGCTTCGACGTGCAGTCGGCCCTGCCCGCGCGCGCCATCACCACCCAGTACCGCGAGAGCGATTGGGACTTTGTGACCCGGCTGCTGGCCGAGGCCGGTCTGGCCTGGCGCATCGAGCAGGCGCAGGGCGGCGAGGCCGCGCACACGCTGGTAGTGTTCGAACCCGGTGCCGAGCTGACCGATCTGGGCACGCAGCGCTTCCACCGCGCCGACATGGCCGAGGCGCTCGACGGCATCACCGCCTTTGCCGAGCAGCGCCAGCTGGTGCCCAACGCCAGCAGCGTGGCCAGCTGGCACAGCGAGCAGCTGCAGGCGGTGAGCGGCCAGAGCCAGGCCGAGGCGGGTGAGCTGCCCGCGCTGGAAGTCTATGTGCAGCCGCGTGCTGGCCGCTTCGGCAAGGGCGCCTCGGCCGACGATGAGGCCCAGGCCCGTCTGGATGCGCTGCGCGTGCCGATGACCCTGTTCCAGGGCAGCGGCAGCGTGCGCGTGCTGGCCGCCGGCAACCGCTTCACCCTCACCCAGCACCCGCAGCACCAGGGCCAGACCTTCCAGTTGCTGGCGGTGGCGCACGTGGCCGTCAACAACCTGGGCCATGGCATCGTTGAACTGCTCGGCGAAACGGCACTTGAGAACGGGAGCTACCGCAACCGCTTCCTGGCCGCACCCAGCGACGCGCCGATCCGCGCCCTGCCGCAGGACCGGCCCACCCTGCACGGCCCGCAGACCGCGCGCGTGGTCGGCGTGGCCGACAGCGTGGTCACCCCCAACCGCGAGCACCAGGTGCGCATCCAGTTTGGCTGGCAGCGCGGTACCGCACCCAACCCGGGCGGGCTGACCGACACCGGCAGCAAGCTCACCGGGCATGCGCCCGGCGACCAGACCAGCGGCAGTTGGGTGCCGGTGGCCGAGTGGGTGGCCGGCCCCAACTGGGGCACGCACTTCCTGCCGCGCATCGGCAGTGAGGTACTGGTGGAGTTTCTGCACGGGGACATCGACCAGCCGCGCATCACCGGCCAGCTCTACAACGGCGAGGTCGCCCCGCCCTTTGGCGGCGGCATCGACGAGAAGGCCCAGCACCCCGGCGTGCTCAGCGGCCTGCATACGCAGTCCCACGATGGCGGCGGCACCCAGCAGTGGGTGATCGACGACACGCCCGGGCAGCTGCGCACGCGCCTGCAGACCTCGCTGGCCGACAGCCGGCTGGAACTGGGCTACCTGATCGAGCACGGCGACACCCGGCGCGGCGCGCTGCGCGGCCAGGGCTTCGAGCTGGCCACCCAGGGCTGGGGAAACGTGCATGCGGCCAAGGGCCTGCTGATCTCGACCACGGCGCGCAGCAATGGCGCCTCCACGGTGCTGGACAGCAACGAGGCCGTCGCCCAGCTCAAGGGCGCCGAGCGCAGCCTGGAAGGCATGCACGACACCCTGCAGCAGCAGAACGTGCCGGCACTGACGGCGCTGAAAAGCACCACCCAGCTGCGCGAGAAGATCGACCCGCAGGTGGACGGCAAGTACGACGGCGAGGTCAACGGCCAGTCGGCAATGAAGCCCGACGATGGCCGCACCCCGGGCAGCAACCCGGTGGAGCGCTTTGCCGCGGCCCTGCTGCTGGCCGAATCGCCCGAGCAGATCTTCTGGACCACGCCGGCCAGTGCAGTGGCCTACGCCGGGCAGAACCTGCAGATGACCGTGCAGCAGGACCTGCACATCAGCGCCGGCGAAACCGTCTCCACCGTGTCCGGCGAACACACCGCGCTGTTTGCGCAGGAAGGCCCGATCAAGGTCATCGCCGCCCAGGGTCCGGTGAGCCTGCAGGCGCACACCGGCGAGCTGGAGCTGCTGGCCGACCAGGCCATCACCATCACCGCCACCGACGACCGCATCGACGTGCTGGCCCAGCAGAAAGTGGTGCTGCAGGCCGGTAACAGTGCAATCACGCTGGAAGGTGGGGACATCACCTTCAGCTGCCCCGGCACCTTTACCGTCAAGGCTGGGCAGCATCCCTTCCTGGGCGGCGCCAGCGACGCCGCCGCCGTTCCTGCCCTGCCCGACCAGACCTTCGCCTTTACCGACAGCCTGCGCTTCGCGGTGGAAGGCGCGGACGTGCTGGCCGGCGACCTGGGTTGGACCAACCTGCCCTTCAAGATCGTCGACCAGGACAACAAGGAAGTGGCCGCCGGCACCGTGGGCGAGGATGGCCGCCTGCCGCGCGTGATGTCCGAGGGGCTGGGCAGGACGCTCACCCTGCAGGTCGGCGAGGACAAGTGGGAGAAGATCACCGCCGCTACCGGCGCGCCGCCGGAAGAAGACGGCGACAACGATGACGACCCCGATGGCGACCGCTACCGCGGCGAGCTGGATGCCGCCGCGCAGACGGGCGCCCTGACCCCGGAGCAGATCCTCGAACTGCTCGGCAACGAGAACGATCACGCATGAAAACCCTGTCGTATCTGCTGCTGGCCGCCGCGATCGCCGCCGCCCCGGCGCAGGCCCAGCAGTACAAGCCCGGTACCGCCACCATCGCCAGCGCGCAAGGCACGCTGCGGGTGAACTCGGGCCTGGTCAACCATTTCAACGCGCACAGCTTCTACGTCTACAGCTTCCAGTGGCAGCCGCAGGGCAAGGACGCGGTGTGGAACCAGGTGCCGCTGCTGGCCAAGCCGGATGCGGCGCCCAGCGAATTCGTATTCAAGACCACCGCGACCGCGGACTTCCCGTTGAGCGACGCCCGCGTGGTGCAGGCCGGCGGAAAGACCTGGCTGTCCACGGCCCAGCTCAAGTATGAGGACACGCCATACGACGACAACGCCACCGTGGAGCTGAAGCGCTATGAGCTGGTGCGCCAGCCGGACGAAGACCGCTGGGTGTTCGTGCTGCGCAGCACCCGCAACGTTGGCAAGAAAACCGTCACCCAGGCGCTGGCAGCGCCACCGTCCCCCTGAGCGTCGAGCCCATGACCACGTACATCAGCGCGGTATTTCACAAGGACATCCGCACGGTGGAATTCACCGCTGCGAACGGCGACAAGATGTTGCGCACCGGCGGTACGTTGGCGTGGCTGCTCAACAACCCGGGCAACCTGCGGCCAGGTGGCAAGTACGTCAGCATGATCGGCCAGGCCGACACGGCCAGCGGCAAGTTCGCCATCTTTTCCAGCGTCGAGGAAGGCCGCAAGGAGAAGCGCGCCCTGCTGCGCCGCAAGTACAACGACATGACGCTGTACAACGCGATGCACACCTACGCCCCGGAAGGCGAGAACGACACGGCCAAGTACCTGGCGTTCGTGCGCAAGAAGTCTGGCGCCACCGACCAGACCGTCATCAAGGACATGACCGACGAGCAGTTCAACGGCATGGTTGCGGCGATGGAGCAGTACGAAGGCTTCAACGCCAATGCGGACACACGCAAGGAAAAGATCGTGCACGCCACCCAGGTGTCGCTGTCCGATGGCGCCAAGCCGCTGCCATCCTTCCCCGTGGTGGCCAAGACCAGCACCGGAAAGGAGAAGAAACTCACCACCAACGCCTATGGCGTGCTGCCGGCCTTCATCACCAGCAAGCCGGGTGAGATGGTGCAGCTGTTCGCCGAAGAGGCCGGCAAGGTGGGCACCAAGATCGGCGAGTTCGTGCTGGACCAGGCGTCGGCGTCGCTGCTGTTCGCGCGACCGCTGGTCACTGCGCTGGCCGGCTCGCAGCCGCACAACCCGGACGGCGGTCCGCGCGACGCCAAGCGCGCGCCGATCCGCTATGTGATCCAGCCAAAGGACACGCTCGGCACGGTGGCCAGCAAGTTCAAGACCAGCGTGGACGAACTGGTCAGCAACAACCGGATCCGGGACCGCAACAAGGTCTTTCCGGGCGAGGTGATCTGGATCTACGGCCCGGCACCGCAGGGCAGCACGTCCGGCGCGGCCGCCAACGATGCCGCGCCAGCCGCTGCCAAAAACAGCTATGCGATCAAGCGCGGCGACACGCTGTCGGGCATCGCCGACCGCCACGGCGTGTCGGTGGACCAGCTCATGGCGGCCAACCCGGCGATCAAGGACCGCAACAAGATCAGCCCCGGGCAGTCGATCAACCTGCCGACCGGCGCGAAGAAGGCCGAACCGGCCTCCACCGCCGTGACCAAGCCCAAGACCGGCCAACCGCCCGCCTCGAGCAAGCCGAGCGGGCCGGCACCCAGCCTGGTCAAGCCGCCGCCGGTCGCCCCGCCCAAGCAGCCGGCCGTGAAGCCGCCGGCGGCGGTGGACACACGGCCGGTACGCAGTGCGGAGAACCAGGCCCATCCGATCGCGTTGGTGCCGTATTCCCAGCAACGGGCGCCGTGGATCGAGCACGCTTACGCGCAGGCCAAGAAGTGGTCGGGCAAGAAGGAAGGGGTCATCACCAAGACGATCAACTTCCACGAGGAAATCGGCTACGGCAAGCAGTTCAAGACCATGGCTGGCGGAGACAACGCCTGGTGTGCCTCGTTCGTGAACTACTGCATGCGCAAGGCCGGGTACCCCATCTCCAGCCCGCATCCGTACCGCGCCCGCTCGTTCGCCGCCGATACCACCAACTACGTGCAGATCGATGCACCGGTATTCGGCGCGATCGCGCTGGTCAAGACCAGCCACGTGGGCTTTGTGTACGCGCTTGATGGCAGCAGCCCGATCCTGCTGGGCGGCAACCAGAGCGACCAGATCAACTTCGTCAAATACAATCCTGCGTCGCTGCGCTATTACGTGCCCAAGGCCTACCTGGCCTTCGCCAACAAAGAACTGAAGGACCCGAAACTCGATGCGACCCACGCCAAAACCCTCAATGACGCCCTCGGCATCGTCGTCGTCACCAAGGCCAGCGGCAATGAGCGTTGACCGCAGCGGCTGGCTCGCCGTGGCCTGCGCGCTGGCGTTGGCCGCATGCGGCGGGCCTGGCAAGGCGGCGACGGATACCGCTGCCCCCCGTGAAGGCCCCGCCGCAACCGCAGCGACGGCAGCGCCCGCGCAGCCGGCTGCCGGTGGGTTTGCCGTCCTGCCCGCCCTGCCCGGCAGTGAAACCGACGGCCTGGGCATCCGCGAGCCGCTGAAGCTGGTGCATTACCGAGACACCGCCGGTGAAGGCCTGCTGGTGCTGACGCGTACCGATACCCGCACGCACGACGCCGACAGCGACCAGGACATGGACGTGGCCACCTTGACCGCCACCCTGTACGGCCGCGCCACCGCCGACGCCCCCTTTGTGCAGCGTTGGCAGAGCGAAAGCCCGACCGAGTGCGAAGGCCTCGACCTGGACGCGGGCTACTTCATCGACCAAGTGGGCGCCAGCGACCTGGACGGCGATGGTGTGGCCGAGCTCACCCTGGCCAGCCACAGCTTCTGCGGCGGCGGCGTGGACCCGCAGCAGATCGTGATCGAGCTGCGCCGCGACAACGATGTCTACCGCATCGACGGGGAATCGCTGGTCACCATCGAAGGCGATGCGCCGTTCGGCGGCGAGCGCCAGGACAGCGCGTCCTACAAGGATGCCCCGCCGCTGTTCCAGAAGCACATGGATGCCGTCTGGAAGGCCGTCTACGCGCGGCGTGGCGGACAGGATGAAGCGACCCCGTAATCGCGCGGACACACGCCTTCGTGTGCCCCGGAGCGGTGGGCTTGCAGTTCTCTGCCTACTGGTGTTGGCCGGCAGCGGTGTGGCGGCAGGCAGCACGGAACGCCCGGCCCTGTCCCAGCCCAGCCCGGCCTCGATCAGCGACGTCGCAGGCCGCGGCAATGACCTGGTTTTCAGGCGGGGCACCCGTGCGGTTCGGATACGACTGGGCTCGCCGGTGGATGGCTGGCGGGTGAACTGCGCCCACACCCGCGCACTTGCCTGGGGTCGCCCCTGGGACCAGATGCCGCCTGGCACCACGCCCTACTCCACTGTGTTTCTGCTGGACCTGGAGCAGGAGCGGATTCTGGCGCGTTTCTCCATCGTGCACGGTCCTTACGAGACCGCCTTCAGCGCGGACGGGCGTTGGGCGCGGGTGGATGACATCGTCCTGCGCCAGCGTGATGGCGAACGCGCCACGGTCACGGTGGCCGCAGCGGAGCAGGCCGAAAGTTGCCCTTCCATGGACCGGGAGCCGTCGCCCACGGGCTGAGGTACGCCCGCGCTCAGCCGATCACGATGTAATCGCTGACCAGCGTGATCTCCGCATGCGCGCCCGGCTCCAGCTGCACGTAGCGGCCGCCCACCTGGTCGATGGCGATGCAGTCGTCCACGTCCAGCACCGCGTCGGTATGCGGCATGATCCAACTGGCGTCGCGCAGGCCCTTGGCCTTCTGCCTGGCATCGGCCACGTCAGCGGCGACCAGCAGCAGGTAGTCGTGCGCCTCGCCCAGCGCGCGTGGCACGTAGCCGCCCAGGTTGATGAAGAACAGGCGCGGCGCAGCCGGGCCCGGGGCAACATCGCCGAAACGGACCTGATGGCCGTCGACCCCGTCCACCGCCAGCCAGCCGTCCACGTGCAGGCCCTTGGCGTCACCGAACCACTCCCGGCGCAACTGTGGGTAGGCATCCTCGGGGCGGTCGACATTGGCGAAGGCCACGTCATGGACTTCGATGCGCGCACGCGCATGGCGCCCGCCCAGCATGAACACGTGCAGCACTGCCCTCTCCCACTCTTCTGCGACGGCGTGCAGTGTAGCGTTGCCACCACGCGAAGATCGCGGCGGCAGTGGTATCGTCAGCGCCTGAATCCGCAGGAGCGACCCCATGACTTTCCATTCGCGCAGCGTTACTTCCGGCCGCCTGGCCGCCACGCTGGCCCTTGTCGCCAGCCTGGCGCTGGGCGCCTGCGTCAGCACCCCCGGCCCGCAGGTGAAGGGTCCGGGCCTGTGCAAGGCCGAGGGCCTGGACTGGGCGGTGGGGAAGACGGCCGACGAAGCCACCATGCGCAAGCTGTCGGCGCAGAGCGGTGCCGGGCTGGTCAACCCGATCGGCCCGGAAACGATCACCACCCGTGACCTTCGCCAGGATCGCCTGCGCGTGTTCATCGACAAGCAGAACGTGATCACCGCCGTCCGCTGCGAGTGATTCCCCACCGGGTAGAGCCACCCCCATGGGTGGCTGTGCCATCAGATCGCGGGTTTTCCGTGCAGCCACCCATGGGTGGCTCTACCCCGTTCCGGTTCCGGTGCAGTCGCAGCCGTTCCAGTGGCGCGTTTTGGGCGTCTGGCCGATGCCCGGGTTGAACGTGTTGCTGGGATCCAACTGCTGATAGAACGCGACCAGTGCCGGCTTGGCCGGGTACAGGTGGCCCACGTTATGTTCGGCCGGGTACTCGGCACCACGCGCGTCCAGCATTGCCCACATGGCATGCTCGATCGCCAGCGGATCTTCGCCTTTGCGCACGATGTAGTCCTGGTGGAACACGTGGCAGAAGAAGTGCCCGTAATACAGCTTGCCGGCCAGCTTGGCGTCGATGTCCGCCGGCAGCTTTTCCACCCACTGGCGGTCATCGCGGCGCAAGGCCACGTCCAGCGCGACGATATCCTGCACTGCATCGCGGTGTACGTCGCGATACCGCACGGCCGCGCCTGCGACCGCAAAGCGATGCAGGAACGCCTTGCGGCCTTCATCGGCGGTGCATGCGAAGAAGTCACCCTCGCTATCGGCGAAGTACGTGCGCAGGAAGGTCTCGGTGGCGGCCGCATCCTCCGCCGATACCTTCAGCAGCAGGTGGTGCTCGTAACGGTCACGGAACTGCTTCATGCGGGGCGGCAGGTGCCCCGGCAGCAGGCGCATCATGGCCTGGATGACCCGGTCGGTGGCGCCACGCAGCCCGACCATTTCGAACCAACCGTCGATGCGGCTCTTCAGCGCGAATGCAGCCGGTACCCGCGCGGTGCCCAGGCGATCGATGAGCAGGAAGGTGTCCTTGCCGTAGCGCTCGCCGATATCAAACGCGTCGCGATGCAGGTACTCGCCGGAAATCGGCAGGCGCTCAAAGGCCGTCAGCAGGTGTCGGCGGACCACGGTGAGATTCTCCATCGCGTTGCTGCCGATGTAGAACACCTCGGCCGGTTCGCGCGCGAAGGTATCCAGCCGCACCGCGAACACCGCCAGCTTGCCGGCCGAACCGGCCGCTTCGTAGTGGCGTGAGGGATCGGCGTTATAGCGGGCCGGGGTGGACGCATCGACCTGGCGTACCTGCTCGGCATAGCGCGGATCGGAGGCGGCGCGGTCCGTGCCGTTGTCCACGTCGGTGCGTGCGTAGTCGCCGCGCTGCAGCCGCTCCAGGATCTGCTCGGGGGTGTCGCCCAGCGCGATGCCGAGATGATTGACCAGCTGCAGTCGCCCGTCCGCGTCGACCTGGGCGAACAGCGCCATCTCGGTATAGGCCGGGCCTCGCCGCACCAGCGCGCCGCCGGAATTGTTGCAGACCCCGCCCAGCACCGAGGCACCAATGCACGACGAGCCGATCACCGAGTGGGGTTCGCGGTCCAGCGGCGCCAGTACCTTCTCCAACTGGTCCAACGTCGCCCCGGGCAGACAGACCACCTGTCGGCCCTCGTTGATCAGCTGCACGCCAGCCAGGCGCAGCGTGTTGAGGATCACCACCGGCCGGTCGTAGTCCGCGCCGTCGGGCGTGGAGCCGCCAGTCAGGCCGGTGTTGGCGGCCTGCATGATGACCACGGCATCGGCAGCCACCACCGCCTGCAGCACGCGCCACTGCTCCAGCAGCGTACTTGGGCGGACCACCGCCAGCACCGGGCCGTTACCGAAGCGGTAGCCCTTGCGGAAGCGCCGGGTCGGCTTGTCGCCGCACAGCACGTGCGCATTGCCGACGATCGCGCGCAGCTGCGCCAACAGCGTGGCCGGGCCCTGGGATGCAGCGTTCATGGCGCGGCCGCGAGGCGACGGGTGGCGTCCACCAGCGAATCGCGGCTGATGTCGGCGACGATCTTCGCCCCGGTGAGCGTCATCGCCACCCGCATTTCCTTGGCCATCAGGTCCAGCAGATGGGCCACGCCGGCCTCGCCCTGCGCGGCCAGTGCATAGACGAACGCACGGCCCAGCAGCACGCTGTCGGCGCCCAGCGCGAGCATGCGCACCACGTCCAGGCCACTGCGGATGCCCGAGTCGGCCAGGATCTTCAACTCGCCCTTCACCGCATCGGCAATGGCCGGCAGCGCACGCGCGGTGGACAGCACGCCATCCAGCTGGCGGCCGCCGTGGTTGGAGACCACGATGCCATCGGCGCCGAACCGCACCGCGTCGCGCGCGTCGTCCGGGTCGAGGATGCCCTTGATCACCATGGGTCCTGACCAGAATTCACGGATCCACTCCAGGTCTTTCCAGGAGATGGAGGGATCGAAATTGGCACCCAGCCAGCCGATGTAGTCCGCCAGCCCGGTCGGACTGCCGCGATAGGTGGAAATGTTGCCCAGGTCATGCGGGCGGCCGCGCAGGCCCACGTCCCACGCCCAGCGCGGATGGGTAGCGGCCTGCAGCATGCGCCGCAGCGGCGCGTTGGGGCCGCTCATGCCCGAGTGGGCGTCGCGGTAGCGCGCGCCGGGGGTGGGCATGTCCACGGTGAACACCAGCGTGGTGACCCCGGCGGCCTTGGCCCGCTCCAGCGCATTGCGCATGAAGCCGCGGTCCTTCAGCACATACAGTTGGAACCACATCGGCCGATCGATGGCCGGCGCCACTTCTTCGATCGGGCACACCGACACCGTCGACAGGGTGAAGGGGATGCCGCGGCTGGCCGCCGCGCGCGCCGCCTGCACCTCACCGCGTCGCGCATACATCCCGGTCAGCCCGACCGGCGCCAGCGCCACCGGCATCGCCAGGCGCTCGCCGAACAGGGTTGTCTCCAGACTCAGCTCGGCCATGTTGCGCAGCACGCGCTGGCGCAGCGCGATGTCGGCCAGGTCGGACACGTTGCGCTTGAGCGTGTGTTCGGCATACGCGCCGCCATCGATGTAGTGGAACAGGAACGGCGGCAGCCTGCGCTGCGCAGCCGCGCGGTAATCGGTGGAGGCGGAGATGATCATGGGAATCAACCGTGGGCGGAAGGAAGCCGCGAAGCGCGCGTGCGCCGGGCCTCGTTGTCGTCGAGCGTGCGCAGCGAGGTGTGCACGAATTCCAGATGGGCGTGTGCGGCGGCGCGCGCGCGTTCGGGATCGCCGGACAGCACCCCGTCCATCATTTCCCGGTGCTGCACCGACAACGGTTCGAACGTGCGTGGCGAGGTGTAGAGCTTTTCGCGGCTCTGCGAGATGTTGGTCTGCAACAGCTCGAACAGGCCGCGCATCACCTGCAGCAACACCAGGTTGTGCGAAGCCTCGGCGATGGCCAGGTGGAAGGCCGCATCGGCGCGCGCCTCACCGGCCGGATCGTCCTTGCCGTGTGCGGCCATCATGGTGTTGAAGGCGTCGCGGATCTTCGCCCGGTCCGCATCGGTGGCGCGCAGCGCGGCGTGCCAAGCGGTGGCGCCTTCCAGCGCGTGGCGGATCTCCAGCACGTCGAAGCGGTACTCCGGGTCGCCCTGGAACAGCGGCAGGTACGGCATCAGCGGTTCGTCGATGGCCTGCCGGGCCCGCGCGGCGGGTTCGGCTACGTAGGTGCCACCGCCTACCCGCGCGGTCAGCAGGCCCTGGCTGGCCAGCTGCGCGATGGCCTCGCGCAGGGCGGTGCGTGACACCCCCAGCTGCACGGCCAGCGCCCGCTCGGCCGGCAGCCGATCCCCCGGCTGCAGGTTCTGCGTGCTCACCAGGCCACGCAGCTGCGCGGCCACCTTGTCGGACAGGCGTTCGTTCTTCATGCCGTCATTGTCGCCCGCGTGGCGTGATCCGCGCATGGCTCAGGGAATCATCCAGGTGAGCCAGTACGCCTGCAGCGTGGTGATGATGCCCACCATCACGGTGAAGATCAGGCTGTGCTTGACCGTGAAGCGGAACAGGTCGGACTCCTTGCCGGCCAGCCCCACCGCCGCGCAGGCGATGGCGATGGACTGCGGGGAAATCATCTTGCCGGTCACCCCGCCGGTGGTGTTGGCCGCCACCAGCAGCACCTCGGACACGCCGATCTGCTGGGCGGTGGTGGCCTGCAGCGCCGAGAACAGCGCGTTGGAGGAAGTGTCCGAGCCGGTCAGGAACACGCCCAGCCAGCCCAGGAACGGCGAGAAGAAGGTAAAGGCCTTGCCTGTATGGGCCAGGGCCAGCGCCAACGTGGCCGACAGCCCCGAGTAGTTGGCGATGAAGGCAAAGGCCAGCACCATGCCGATCGAGTAGATGGGCACCTTCAGCTCGTTGGCGGTCTCACCGAAGGTGCGCAGCGCCGCGGCCGGGCGCATCTTCAGCAGCACGATGGCCAGCACCGCGCCAAGCATGATGGCGGTGCCGGTGGCCGATACCGCATCGAACTTGTACACCGCCTCGTAGGCGCTGGGCGATGGGACGATGGGCGGCATCTTCTGCACCAGCTGGTCCAGCCCCGGCACCGGCAGCTTCAGCACCCAGTGCTCCAGCGGCCCGCCAGCGGCGAACAACGCCTTGAACGGCTTGATGCTCCACACGGTGACCATCGCGGTGAGGATCAGGAACGGCGACCACGCCTTGATGATCTGCCCGGTGCTGTAACACGGGGCGTCCACGGCCTGCGCTGCGGCCTCGGCACTGGTTTCGGTATCGAAGCGGAAGATCCGCACCGGCTTCCAGCGGCGCAGGAACAGGGTCAGGCACACCAGCGAGGCCAGCGAGGCGGTGATGTCGGGCAGTTCCGGCCCGATGAAGTTGGAGGTCAGGTACTGCGCGATGGCGAACGAGCCGCCGGCCACCAGCACTGCCGGCCAGGTTTCCTTGACGCCGCGCCAGCCGTCCATGATCGCCATGATCCAGAACAGCACGATGATGGTCAGGAACGGCAGCTGGCGGCCGGCCATCTGCCCGATCTCGAACGGATCCAGGCCGGTGACCTGCCCCGCCACGATGATCGGAATGCCCATCGCGCCAAAGGCGACCGGTGCGGTGTTGACGATCAGGCACAGCCCTGCCGCATACAGCGGCTTGAAGCCCAGCCCGACCAGCAGCGCGGCGGTGATCGCCACCGGCGCACCGAAACCGGCCGCCCCTTCCAGGAACGCACCGAAGGCGAAGCCCACCATCAGCATCTGCAGGCGCTGGTCTTCGGTGACCGACAGGATCGAGGCGCGGATGATGTCGAACTGACCGGTCTTGACCGAGACCTTGTACAGGAACACCGCGCCCAGGATGATCCAGGCGATCGGCCACAGCCCGTAGATGAAGCCGTACGCGCCGGCCGCGAACGCCTGCTGCAGCGGCATGCGGTAGAACAGCAGCGCCACCGCCAGGGCGATGGCCACGGTGAGCGTTCCAGCCAGCCAGCCCTTCATGCGCAGCACGGCCAGGGCGACGAAGAAGAAGGCGATCGGCAACAGCGCAATCAGGCTGGACAGCCACAGGTTGCCAGCGGGGTCATACAGTTGTTGCCAGGGCTGCATCGGCGGATCTCAACGGGACGGGCGGAAGGCCGCGCACGGGAGGTGCGGGCCGGCGTGCTTTCCTCCCCATTACCCTTGGTATGACCAATGGCTCAAGAAGGGTCAGGAAGTGTCCGCATTGAAACGCCAATTGCGTGACGGGCCTATTAGACCATAGGTCTATGTCTCGCGTTTTGGTATGACCATTAGCTGCAGCCGCAGTCGCTGGCCGGGCCCTTGAGCTCCACCCCGTTGCCGTCCGGGTCGTACAGGTACACCGACAGGCCATCGCCCTCGGCGCCGAAGTTGTTCGCCGGCTTGCCGCGCAGTTCCACCGCGTGCATCTGCAGGTGCGCCCTCAGCTGTTCAACATCGAACGGCTCCACCCGCAGGCACAGGTGCTCCAGGTTGCGCCCCTGCGTACCCGCCGCCGCGCCACCGGGGGTGCCGAGCTTTCCGTCCACGGCGACCAGATCGATCATCGACGTGCCGGCGTGCAGGTGCACCATGCCCAGCGACGGTCGCTCGCGCGCCACCGTGCAGCCGAGTACATCGCGGTAGAACGCCACCGCACGCGGCAGGTCCTTCACGCGCAGCACGATGTGGTCGATATGCTGGATCTGGAAGGGACGGTCGCTGCTCATGATGCCTCCAGTTTCTTGGCGATCCGACTGAACACCGCCAGCACGATCAGACACAGGATGCTGACGCCGATGGCGATGACGTACTCGCCGATGCCTACCGCGATGCCGATCGACGCCGACATGATCAGGGAGCTGGCCGTGGTCAGGCCGCTGACCTGGTCATCGCGCGTCCCGCGAAGGATGGTGCCGGCCGCCACGAAACCGACGCAGGCCACTACCGCCTCGATCAGACGGACCGGATCGACCTGCAGCAGGTCGCGATAGCGCTCCTGCTGGAAGTGTTCGGCGATGCTGTCGCCGAGGCCCACAATCAAGGCGGCAGCGCCGGCAATGAGCATGTGGGTGCGCAGACCGGCCGCGTGTTTGCCCATCTCGCGTTCGATGCCGATCAAGCCACCAAACACCATGGCTGCGGCAATCCGCAGCAGTATCGATAGATCCTGTTCCAGTCCCATCCGTACGTCCTCGCCTGTTCGACCCAGCCTTGCGTGGGGCACGTGGCAGCGCCGTGAAGAGGCGCGTGAGGCGGATGTGCACGGTCATGCGGCAGTGGGTTGCCGCATGACCGCCAGGCACCGGTTACTGCGCCAGGTAGCCGCCATCGATGGCGTAATACGTGCCGGTCGCGAACGAGGCATCGTCGCTGGCCAGCCAGGCCACCAGCGCGGCGACCTCATCGGGCTGGCCGAGACGGCCCAGCGCGTGCTTGCTTTCCAACGCCTGCCTGACCGTCGGGTCCATCTTGTCCAGCAGCGGGGTGGCGATGAAGCCGGGGCCGACCGCATTGACCCGGATCCTGTCGCCGGCGTGCTCCCACGCCGCGGTCTGGGTCAACCCGACCACCCCGTGCTTGGCGGCCACGTAGGCAGCGGAATTGTTGAACCCCACCTGCCCCAGGATGGAGGCCATGTTGATGATGCTGCCGCCCTTGCCGCCGCCGCGCATGGCCTGGATCTGCGCGCGCTGGCACAGGAACACACTGGTGAGATTGACGTCGATGACGCGCTTCCAGCCGTCCACCGGGTAGTCGCCGCTGGTCGCCGACGGTCCGCCGATGCCGGCGTTGTTGACGGCGATGTGCAGGCCGCCCAGTTCCTGCACGGTGCGCTGTACCGCCGCTTCAACGGCCTTTTCGTCGGTGACGTCGAGCGCGATGCCGATCGCCTTGACACCCTTGCCGCGCAGCGCCTCGGCGGTCTTCTGCACCGCATCGTCCTTCAGATCCCACACCGCCACCGCTGCGCCGGATGCTGCGAGCAGTTCGGCCGCGGCCAGGCCGATGCCGGACACACCACCGGTCACGATCGCCACCTTGCCCTTGAGCTGATAATCAATCATCGCGTTGTACCTCTGGTTGGAACATGTCGCAGGAAACACCTGCATCCGGCACTACGCTACGCCGGCCGTGCGTTACGCAACGTGCACACAGACGCCCGCAACAATGCTTCCCATCGCTGCAACGCACCTGTGCCTATGCTGGCGGTCGTACGTCCACATTCTGTTTGCCCAGGCTGCATCGACGCAGCCCTCCCCCCCAAAAAGGTATGCCCATGACTTCCACCAGTGACGGCCCATTGTTCACCCCTACCCGGCTCGGCGCGATCGCGGTGGCCAACCGCATCGCGATGGCCCCGCTCACCCGCAACCGCGCCATCGAAGGACGCGTGCCCAATCCCCTGGCGATCCAGTACTACGAACAGCGCGCCAGCGCCGGCCTGATCATTGCCGAGGCTACCCAGATCAGCCCGCTCGGCCAGGGCTACCTGGACACCCCCGGGATCTACAGCCAGGACCAGATCGACGCCTGGAAGAAGGTCACCGACGCGGTGCATGCGCGCGCCGGCAAGATCGTGCTGCAGCTGTGGCACGTCGGCCGGATCTCGCACACCAGCCTGCTGCCCGACGGTGAGGTGCCGGTGGCGCCGAGTGCGCTGCCGGCCAAGGCCAAGACCTTTACCAGCAAAGGCTTCGAGGATGTCTCGGCACCCCGCGCACTGGAACTTTCCGAGATTCCCGGATTGATCCAGGACTACCGCCAGGCAGCGCGCAATGCGATCACCGCCGGCTTCGATGGCGTGGAAGTGCACGCGGCCAACGGCTACCTGATCGACCAGTTCCTGCGCGACGGCAGCAACCAGCGCACCGACGAATACGGTGGCAGCATCGAGAACCGCACGCGCCTGCTGGATGAGGTGGTCCGTGCCATCGCATCGGAGATTGGCCCCGAGCGCACCGGCGTGCGCCTCTCCCCGGTGACCCCGGCCAACGACGCTGCCGACTCCAATCCCCAGCCACTGTTCGAACGCGCCGTGGAGCGCCTGGATGCGATTGGCCCGCTGGCCTTCATCCACGTCATCGAAGGCGCCACCGGCGGCCCGCGCGACAACATCGCGTTCGACTACGCCGCGCTGCGCGCGAAGTTCAAGGGGGCGTGGATTGCCAACAACGGCTACACCAAGGACACCGCCGAAGCCGCCATCGCCTCCGGCTACGCCGACGTGATCGCCTTCGGTCGTCCGTTCATTGCCAACCCCGATCTGGTTGAACGCCTGCGCCTGGGCGTTGCATTGTCCGACCTCGACCCGGACACCCTGTACGGCGGCGGCTCGCGCGGCTACACCGATTACCCGAGCGTCTCGGGCGCATGACACACGCACCGACCCGGTAGAGCCGACCGTTGGTCGGCTGTCGTGGGTAATGCCGGTCGCTGGCCGGCATTACCGCATCGCGGGCGTGACGTTGCCGCCCTGCAACACCGGCATCAACGCATCCGGCAACCGGCAGGGTTGCTGCGGCGTGCTGTCCTGCCGCCATCCCTTGCCCAGCATGACCCCTGCTCCCCGTGCGAGCACGTCATCACCAGGCGCCGGGCAGCTGACGTCACTGACCAGTACCTGCCCGTCGCGATCCAGCCACTGCTGCACGAAATACGGGCCATCGGCCAGCTGCATCGTGCCCAGGTTGAGCCGGACCACGGCCTGCCCCTGCACGTTTCCCTGCCAGGTCGTTTCCAGCGCCATGCCGGTGAAGGCCAGGCGTCGCCGCATCAAGACCCTGTAATCCGCATCCAGCAGGGTCAGTTCCTCATCGCCGTCCTCCAGAGAACGCCGCGTCAGTGTGCGGTCTTCGCCCCACGGCAGGATCTCCAGGTACCGGGGAGGCAGCGGCTCGCTGCCATCGGCCAGCATCAGACCCTGCTGCCCCTCGCGGCGGAACACCACACGCCGTGCATCCATGTGCTCGACCCCATCGACAGCGCTCCCGATCACCTTGCCAAGCGCGATGTTGTACGGCTGGTTCTGGCCGATGGCCTGGTTCCACAGCAGCAGCAACGGCGGCACCACGTGATCGTCATCGATCGCCAGGCCTTCGGGCACCGTGTGTGCGGTGGTGCCATCCCACCACAACCGCGGCGAGGACTCGCCCACGAACGTGCCCAGCAGGCCCCCGGCCACCGCGTCCAGCCTGGCGACACTGGACGGGGCGAACATCACCTGGCCCTTGCAGTCGAATACGGCAGCAGTGCGACCGTCGGCAGCAGCCCGAACGCGCCACGCGGGTGCCTGACGTTGCTCGGCATCGGGCGCGTCCAGCACCGCAACCAGCGCGGCCGACACCTCGGTGGGCGGCGAGGCATCGTCATCCTGCACCCCCCACCAGCGACCCCCGCAGTAGTCCATGCGAACACTGCCGCGCGGCGTGGGCAGTGGGGCGAAGCGACCGTCGGCCATCAGCCAGCCGGGTTCGGGGGTGTCGTGCTCACTGCCGGTGGCGTAGCGGCTCACCTGCCCGGGCCAGTCGCGCCGACCTGCGCTGCCGCCGTACTGGCGATAGCGTGGGTACAGGCCCTGTTGCCGGTAGCGGGCCGCATCTGTTGCCCTGCCCTGCGCATCTACCCGCCGCCACAGCTCGCCCTGGCGCAACCACCAGCCGCCGTCGCTGAGCGGCAGCAGCGCGTCAATATCGTCGGCAAACAACGTGGCGTCTGCTTCGTTCTGCACGTTGCACTGCGTGGGCACCTCGACGCTGCAGGACACATACACGTGGCGGCCGACGAAGGGCCCGGCCACCCACTGCGCCTTGCGTTCGTCCAGCAGCATGACCGGCTGCCCCTCCAGGTCATGGAAACGCAGCGGGCCGCTGCGGGCGTTCCACACCACCCGATCGGGCACCGCAAGCGGCAGCCACTCGCCATCATTCAGGGCTGGTAGACGCACGTGGCCCAGTGCATCCACCACGCCCCAGCCACCCACCGGGTCGCCGTCGGCGCGGATGAACGCCCTCCATAACGGGTCGCCGGGTGCGGCCTGCGGCAGCACGAAGGGCGTGTGGTACTCGGTGTAACCGCGGTCCTCGCGCAGCAGCCGTCCTGCATCGTCGTACCACTGCTGGGGCGTGGCGTCGCCCTGTGCGCGCATCCAGCGATCGGCAGCCAGCCGCACCATGCGCTCGCCGTTGGGTGCCACCAGCAGGCGGCCATCGGCGGCTACCAGCGCATCGGCGCCGAAGCGGTGGCCCAGCACGGTGAACGACTGCGCCTGCACCGGCGTGGCCAGCGCGGCCAGCGCCGTCAGCACGAACATCCTTTTCATCGGTCACATCAGGAGAAACGGAATCGCACGCTAACGCCTGTGCACGGGCGACGCAATGCGGGTAGAGCCGACCGTTGGTCGGCTGCCCATGCAGCCGGATCCGCGCGAAGGCAGCCGACCAACGGTCGGCTCTACCGGTGCGGGGACGATCTGCGTGCAGCCGACCAACGGTCGGCTCTACCGGTGTGGGGACGATCTGCGTGCAGCCGACCAACGGTCGGCTCTACCGGTGTGGGGACGATCTGCGTGCAGCCGACCAACGGTCGGCTCTACCGGTGTGGGGACGATCTGCGTGCAGCCGACCAACGGCCGGCTCTACCGGTGTGGGGAGGATCTGGGTGCAGCCGACCAACGGTCGGCTCTACCCGGGCGTTGAAGGTTATCCGTGCGTCCGCGGTCAATACACCGGCAACGAAATGAAGCTCGCCTGCTGCGGTGCGTGCCACACCTGCTGCGTCGCCTTCTGGTAATCGCCCGGCTTGGCCAGGTAGATGTTCGGCACGAAGGTCTGCGGGTTGCGGTCGTACAGCGGGAACAGGCTGGACTGCACCTGCACCATCACCCGGTGGCCCGGCTGGAACACATGGTTGGCCGTGGGCAAGCCGAACCGGTAGTCCAGCACCTGGTTGGCCGCGATCGCCTTGGGCGCGCTGAAACTCTCGCGGTAGCGCCCGCGGAATATCGCCATCGACACCGCCAGTTCATAGCCGCCCATCTCCGGTGTGGACGGGGTCTGGTCGGGGTACACGTCGATCAGCTTCACCACCCAGTCGGCATCGCTGCCGGTGGTCGCCGCGGCGAGGTTCACCTGCGGCGCGCCGCCGATGCGCAGCGGTTCGGTCAACGGTTCGCTGACGAAGGTGAGTACGTCGGGCCGCCCGTCCACGAAACGCTGGTCCTTCACCAGCCAGCTGGTCCACATGTCGCGGTCGGCGAAGCGCACCGGGCGCGGTACGAACGGCACCGGCTTGGCCGGGTCCGCCACGTATGCCTCGTAGGTGGCTTCGCCTGGCTGCGGCGCCTCGAACGACAGCTTGCCGCCCGCACGCAGATACAGCGGCTTGCTCTTTGCCACCGTCCGCGGCCACTGCTGCAGCTTGTCCCAGTGGTTCTCGCCGGTGTTGTAGATCAGCACCGGCGGCGTATCGGCCTTGGCCGCGCCGTCCACGAGGTACTGGTCGAAGAACGGCTTGAGCACGTCGCGGCGGAACTGCAATGCGGTGTCACCGTCGAACTTGAGCGCACCCAGGCTGCTGCCGTCGTAGTTCACCTGGCTGTGCCGCCACGGGCCCATCACCAGGTAATTGAGCGTGTTGCTGCTGTCGCGCGGCTCCATCGCCGCATAGCTGTGCACCGCACCCCACATGTCTTCCTGGTCCCACAGGCCTTGCAGCCACATGGTGGGCACCTTCAGCGGGGTCTTGGCCATCTGCGCGTCCAGCGCCTGTTCCTGCCAGAACGCATCGTAGGCCGGGTGCTCGATCAGCTTGTGCCACCACGGCAGCTGATCCAGCCCGTTGGCGCGCGCGTAGTCGCCGGCCGAGCCGGCACGCAGGAAGGTGGTGTAGTCGTCATAGCCAACGCTGGGAATCGACGGCCCCTTGCCGCGTTTGGCCAGCTGGCCGGTGAAGTAGCCGAAATTGACCTGGCGGAAGGCGCCGTAGTTGAGCCAGTCATCGCCCATCCAGCCGTCGATCATCGGACTCTGCGGCGCGGCAACCTTCAGTGCCGGATGCGGGTTGGTCAGTGCCATCACCACGGTGAAGCCTTCATACGAAGAGCCGAGCATGCCGACCTTGCCATTGCTTTCGGGCACGTGTTTGACCAGCCAGTCGATGGTGTCCCACGCATCGGTGGCATGGTCCACCTTGGTGCTGTTGAGTGGCCCGCGCAGCGGCCGGGTCATCACGTAATCGCCTTCGGAGCCGTACTTGCCGCGGATGTCCTGGAACACCCGGATGTAGCCGCCGTCAACGAATACCTCGTCGCCTTGCGGGAGGATGTCGCGCATGTTCGGCGAATCGATGCGCTTGGCGCGGTTGGCCGCGTCATACGGGGTGCGGGTCAACAGGATCGGGGCGTGCTTTGCGCCCTTGGGCACCACGATCACCGTGTAGAGCTTGGTGCCGTCGCGCATCGGCACCATCACCACGCGCTTGTCGTAGTTGTCGGCAGCGGTGGGAGTCACAAATCCCTTGGCCGGGATATCCGGGGTCATCGGCGCGGTCTGCGCCGACACGCTGGCGGCAATCATGAGGCTCAACAACACGACAGGCACGACACGGACACGCATGGGCTCTCTCCCGGCAGGTGGCGGCGAACAATCCCTGAAGCCTAGCGCTGCCCGCGCCGCGCCGGTAGGTGCCGTTTGTCCCTGCCGCCCGCATTCAGCCATCAACCACCGGATCGTGCAAAGTCACGCGCGGCACCCCAGAATAGGCCCCGGGGTCCACAGGGGCACGCTCCACCGGACAAGGCGGCCGATGATGAAGAACCCCTACACACTGCAGGCACTGGTGCGCGCCGAGCTGGCGTCGCGGGAGGAAGAGCAGCGCATCTATTTCCAGATGCGCGATGCCGTTGTGGCGGGCGCGCCATTCGAGCCCATCGCCGACCTGGAAGCGCTGGCTGACGTCCTGCAGGACGCCAGCTGCTACGTGGCGCATAACGTGGTGACCTGGAAGGGGCGCACCGCCCTGGTCGGCGGGCGCACCTTCCTTGCCACGGCAGCCGATGTGGTCGCCTTCCTGCGTGGCGCAATGCAGGCCGGCGATGTGCGGCCGCTGCTCATCGCGCCCTGCTTCCGCGCGCGACCCGACCGCGTGGTGTTGGTCGACGAAGACCAGCTTGGCCTTTACCACGTGCGCTGATTCAGGCGCTGGCTGTTTCATGCAGCGCCAACCAGCGCCATTGCCCGTGCTCCTGGCGAAGCACGGCCAGCGATTCCCGCCAGCGCATCGCGCCCTCCTCCACGCCCTGGCCTTCGCGATAGCGCAGCAGGGACAGCGGCGACGGCAGGGCCGTGGCCTGCACCGACTCGATGGCGATCACCAGCCCGGGGCGCGCGCCGTGACTGCCGGCAAACAACGCCTGCACGGCGTCGCGATCCAGGCGCTGGCCGGCGACGCCTACCATGCTGAAGTCTTCGCTGAAACGCGCCATCAGCGTGTCCAGTGCAGACACCGGGATGCGCGCGTTGAACCAGTCTTCGATCAGCACATGCAGTGCGTGGATTTCATGCAGGGCGGAGGTGTCGGTCATACAGAGGTCCTCAAGGTCAGGGTGGACGCCGGCAGGCGCCAGAGCAGAAGCAGCGGCAGCAGGGTCATGCCGGCGGCCAGCAGCAGGGTCAACGTAAAGGCGCGGTCGGGCGTCACCGACGACAGCACCGCCAGCACGCAGGCCAGCACCGCGGCGGCCAGGCAGAAACTGAGTTGGCGGTTGAGATTCCAGAGCGCGCTGCCCGGCAGCAGTTCGTCGTCGGCCATGCCTTGGAATGCGAGCGTCTGCGCGCTGCTGCTGCACAGGCTGCCGCCCAGCCCCATCAGCGCGAATGCCAGCATGGGTACCCCCGCCTGGCCAGGATGGATGCCGATCAACAGCACGATGCCCACGGCCTGGCACAGCATGCCCGCGCTCAACAGCGGCCGCGCACCGATGCGCGGCAGCCAGTGCCGCGTAGTGGCGATCGCGCAGGCCGAGGCGAGCGCCCAGGGCAGCATGAAACCGCCGATGGCGGCCGGGGTGTAGCCGTGCCGGTGCAGGAGCAGCGTTGCCACCAGCTGGGTCCCGATGAACGTGCCCGGCACCAGCAGGTACACCACCATGGCCAGGCGCAGCGTGGGGTGTCGCAGCAACGTCCAGTGCAGCACCGGCTGCGCGGTGCGTCGCGCGGTACGCGCATAGACCACGAGCACGGCCGTGGCGGCCATCAGCAACCCGATGCCCAGCGTGCGCTGCTGCGCCTCGGCGATCTGGCTCAGGGCCACCAGCAACAGGCTCAGGCCCAGCGAACCCAGCACCAGGCCGCGCCGGTCCAGCCGCGGCAGCGCCCGCGGCGCCTCGGACCGGACCCACGCGGCGGCCAGTAGCAGGGTCAGCGCGGCCAGTGGCACGCTGGCCAGCAATACCCAGCGCCATGACCCCAGCCCGACCAGCCAGCCGCCCAGGGTCGGCGACAGCGCCGGCACCAGCAGCGCCACGGCCATGATGCGCGCGGTGAGGCGGCCACGTTCGGCCGGTGGGCAATGCCGGTAGGCCATCGCCTGCCCGACCGGAATCAGCAACCCGCCACCCAGTCCCTGCAGCAGCCGCCAGCCGATCAGCGCTTCGATGCTGGGCGCAGTGCCGGCCAGGATCGCGCCCAGCGCGAACACCGCCAGCGACAGGCACAGCAACCGGCGCTCGCCCAGCCGCGCAGCCAGCCAGCTGCCCAGCGGGATCACCAGGGTCAGGCCCAGCATGTAGGCGTTGCCGATCCACGCCAGCTGCGGCACCGAGGCGTGCAGGTCGGTCGCCACGGCCGGATAGGCCACCGTGCCGATGAACATGTTGACCAGGTCCAGCGAGAACCCGAGCAGGTACAGCAGCTCCACTTTGGCGCGATAGGTCATGCGGCACTCCCGTTGCGAGGCGGCAGCATGCGCGCTGGGCGGCGCTGGATAAACCGAACATCCAATGCAAGACTGTCAAACAATTTTTGACACAAGAGGCGTGCGCGATGGTCAGCCTGGACCGCTTCGAGACCTTCAAGGCCGTGGTCGATGCCGGCAGCCTCACCGCGGCCGCGCAGCGCCTGGGCCAGAGCAAGGCTGTGGTGAGCTTCAACCTGAAACGGCTGGAGCAGGAACTGGGCGTGACCCTGCTGGTGCGCAACACCCGCAGCCTGGCGCTGACCGAGGCCGGCGAGCGCTTCCACCAGCACTGCGTGGCGATGTTGGCCACGGCCGAACAGGCCATCGAAGAGGCGCGCAGCGAACAACTGCAACTGCGCGGCACGCTGCGCCTGACCACCACGCCCGAATACGCGGCCGCCAAGCTGGTGCCGCTGCTGGAGGGGTTCCGCGCCCTGCACCCGCAGCTGCGGCTGCACCTGTCGACCACACCGGCGCATGCCGACCTGATTCCCGAGCGTTTCGACCTGGCCATCCGGTTGGGGCGCATGGCCGATTCCGAGCTGCGCGCCACCCTGCTTGATGAGCACGCGTTGTGCGCAGTGGCTGCGCCGTCGGTGGTGGCGGGGTTGCCCGATGAGGCCGCGCGTGACGACCCGGAGTGGGTGCGTACGCTGCCGCGGTTGGGTTATCCGCGTCTGGCGGACCTGCCGTTGATCGCCCCCGATGGCAGCGACCAGATGTTTGCCAGCAACCCCGCCGATGCGGTGGTCACAGTGGACAATGCCTCCACGCTGCGTGCATTCGCGCTGGCCGGGGCCGGGGCGACGGTGCTGCCGCAGTGGTTGATTGCCGAGGATCTGGCGTCAGGCCGGCTGGTGCCGATCCTGCGCGGGCACCGCTTTCCGCGCCAGGGGGTGTATGCGGTGTTTCCCAACACCGCACATCCATCGCGACGGGTGCAGTTGTTGCTGGCGCACCTGCGCCAGCATCTGCCCGGTTGAGCTGCGGCAGGCACGACCAACGGTCGTGCCCTACCAGGGTGCGTACGGGGTTGGCCGTCATGGCGGCCAATCCCTGTCCGTACGGGGGTTTGCCGTGATGGTGGCAACCCCCTGCGGGTGGGTACCGACCGTTGGTCGGTAGCCGCCGTCGCTTAACGCACCACGCCACCGCTGAGCACGACCGGACTGGTTTCCACCGGCTCGTTGGCCGAGCGCGACAGCTGCAGTTCGTAGCGGCCTTCGGCGATCTTCCACTGCTTGTCGGCGGTGTCGAAGCTGGCCAGCGTCTTCGGCTCGGCCTCGATGCGGATCCGGCGCGATTCGCCCGGCTGCAGCGTGACCTTCTGGAAGCCGATCAGGCGGATCGGCGTGGCGCTGCCTTCCGGCATCTTCAGGTACAGCTGGGCCACGTCCGCACCGGCAACCTTGCCGGTGTTGCGGATGTCCACCGTGGCCACCAGGCGCTGGCCCATCGAGGTGGCGCTCAGGTTTTCATACGTGAAGGTGGTGTAGGACAGGCCGTGGCCGAACGCGAACTGCGGGGTCAGGCCCTTGGCCGCGAACCACTTGTAGCCAACGTTGGCGCCTTCGATGTCGTAATCGATGGTGTCATCCGGCTTGTGCTTCGGGTTGAAGCCCAGCCCGTTCACTTCCGGGCGCGGCAGCTGGCTGGCATCCACCGGCCAGGTCACCGGCAGGCGGCCGGACGGGTTGACCTTGCCGGTCAGCAGCGCGGCGATGCCTTCGCCACCCCGGATGCCCGGGTACCACGCCTGCAGTACCGCCGGCACCTGCTGCAGCCACGGCAGCTCGACCGGGCCGTTGGTTTCCAGCACCACCACGGTCTTCGGGTTGGCCTTGGCCACCCCGGCGATCAGCGCATCCTGGTTGTCGGGCAGCTTCATGTGCGGCAGGTCGACCGATTCAGCCGACCATTGCGTGGCAAACACGATCGCCACATCGGCGCCGGCGGCAGCGCGCGCGGCGGCGGCCACATCGCGGCCGTCCACGTATTCGATGCTGGCGTCCGGGCGCTCGGCACGCAGGGCTTCCAGCGGCGAGGACGGATGGAAGATCACCGGGCCCGGCCAGGTGGTCGGCAGCACGCCCGGCACCGCGTTGGTGCCCTTGGCGGTCCAGCCCACCATCGACGAGCCACCGCCGCCGATCACGCCTTTGTCGGCGTGGCCACCGATGATCACGATGCGCTTGACCTCCGGGCCCAGCGGCAGCAGGTTGTTGGCGTTGCGCAGCAGCACGCTGCCCTCTTCGACGGTGCGCTGCGCAGCGGCGAAACCGGCGGCGTCGTCGATCGGCTGGTGCTGCGGCGGCAGGTCGAAATTGCCGTTGGCGAACATCGCACGCAGGATCCGCGACACCATGTCATCCAGACGCGCACGCGGCACCACGCCGCCATTGACAGCCAGGCGCAGCGGTTCATCGAAGTACACGGCCTTGTCGAACACTTCGCCGGCCGACTGCTGGTCCAGACCGGCCAGCGCCGCCTTCGAGCCGCTGTGCACGCCACCCCAGTCGGACATCACGAAACCGGGGAACTTCCACTCCTGCTTGAGCACCTGGTTCATCAGGTAGTCGTGCTCGCAGCCGTAGATGCCGTTGATGCGGTTGTAGGAGCACATCACCGAACCGGGCTTGCCGATGTCCAGTGCGATTTCGAACGCCAGCAGGTCCGATTCGCGCATGGCCTGCTCGCCGATCTCGGCGCTGTGGAAATTGCGCGAGGTCTCCATGTCGTTGAGCGCGAAGTGCTTCATCGTCGACACCACGTGCTGGCTCTGCACGCCGCGGATCGACTCGCCGACCAGGCGACCGGCCAGCAGCGGATCTTCGCCGGCGTACTCGAAGTTGCGGCCGTTGCGCGGATCGCGCTGCAGGTTGACGCTGCCGGCCAGCAGGATGTTGAAGCGCTGCTGCCAGGCCTCGCGGCCCATGGTGGCGCCACCGGCGAAGGCGACCTCCGGGTTCCAGCTGGACGCGGTGGACGGGCCGGACGGCATCGCCGTGGCGTGGTCGCCCTTGCGGATGCCGCCCGGGTTGGTCACGCCCACACCGGCATCGGCCGACTGCTGCGATGGAATGCCCAGGCGTGCCACGCCCGGTACGAAACCGGCCGAACCGACCGCGCCTTCCGGCAGCGGGCCGCCATCCTTGCCCAGCCCGAAGTAGCTGTGCAGCATCTGGAACTTCTCGTCGTCGGTCATCTTCGCCACGATCAGCCGCGCGCGTGCGTCGGCGTTGAGCGAGGTGTCCATCCACGGCGTGTCGCCGCCGACCGGCGCGGCGTAGCCCAGGGTCAGCAGCTTGCCGGCGATGGCCGGGCTGTCCGCATCGATGCGCAGCTTGACTGCGGTGCTGGAGGCCGACTGGAACCCGTTGGAGCGGGCCACGTCGCCGTTGGCGTCGAAGCCGGTCACGGCGGCATCGTTGGCACCCAGCAGCACGGCCGGCGCGCCCACGCGCGAGGCATCGATGAGCTGTTTGAAGCGCGCGGCATCGGCGGCGGCGGTATGGGTGTACAGCGCCACCACGTGGCGGCCGTCATTCAGGCGCAGGTAGTTCATGCCCGGGGCTTCGATGCCCGACTCCGCTTCCACCGGCAGACGCGAGATCACGATGCTGCCGCGGCGCTCGGCCGACGCCGGGTCGGCACTGACGAAGCGGTAGGTGTAACCCAGCTGGTCGGCCAGCGCTTCCAGCGGATCCGGGACGTGGCTGGTGTCGCTGGTGTCCGCTTCGCGGTGCACGTTGCCGATGGTCAGCGCGTCCACGTTCATGGCCTGCAGCTGGGCCGCAACGTCGGCCGCATTGAGCCATTTCGGCGCCTGTTCCAGGCTGAGCACGGTGAAGGCGTCGGCTCCGCCGGTGGTGGCGGTGGGCGCGGCCCAGGCCGAGGCGGCCAGCGAGAGCGTGATGGCGGCCGTCAGGGCCAGTGGCTTTGTAATCGTTTTCATAAGCGGGCGAAACACCTTTGCTTGCGCAAAAAATCCAGGGAGTCGTGCCGCAGAAGGGTGCAGCGCCAAGATGGCGGATGCCGGCGCCTTGCAGGCCGGTATCGGGTATTACCAGTCAATGCAGCTACGACCAGGCCCCTCCGCCCGTCGATACAGCCGCCCTGCCCGGTGGGTGCCGCAGGCGGCACCCATCCGGTGAAGAGTCGTCCACCCTGTTCATCCCTGTCAACAGCGTGTTCAGTTTCGACGGCGCAGGGCCGCCTGGTCGATCACGACACGGCGGGCTTGACCACGTGCGTTGCCTCGGGCGACAGCACGCGCCCTGCCCTGTCCTGCGGCAGCAGCGGCGCCAGCGGCTGGCCATCGGCCAGGGTGAGCAGCTGCGAACGTGGTTCATGTTCGGCGAACAGGAATGCTTCGCCCCACTGCCGCAGCGCCACCACCAGCGTGAACAGCGCCTGCCCTTTCGGCGTCAGGACGTAGTCGTGGTAGCGGCTGCCATCGGCCGCCGGCTGCTGGGCGAGCACGCCGGACTCCTGCAGCGCCTGCAGGCGCTGGCTGAGCATGCTGCGCGACATGCCCAGGCTGCGTTGGAAATCACTGAACCGGTGCACCCCATCGAAGGCGTCGCGCACGATCAGCAGCGACCAGCGGTCGCCGATCAGGTCCAGCGCACGGGCCACCGGGCAGGTGGCGTTGGGATCGTCGTGCATGGGGCACCTCCATAAGTGGTTTTATTTTAGAACCAGATCATCCAGAATCAACTGGTTCTATTTTGAGACCATACGATGTTCATCGCCGTACCCCTGCCCCGTACCACCACGCCCCTCCTGGTGCTGTTCGCCTGTGCCGCCGGGCTCAGCGTGGCCAACGTCTACTACGCCCAACCGCTGCTGGATGCACTGGCCGCCGACCTGCACATCGGCACCGCCCGGATCGGCGCGGTCATCGCCGCCACCCAGCTGGGCTCGGTGATCGCGCTGCTGTGGCTGGTGCCGCTGGGCGACCGGTTGGAACGCAGGCGCCTGATGGCGGCGCAGAGCGTGGGGCTGGTCGTGGCCCTGTTGGGGGTTGCCCTGGCCGGCAACGCCACCGCGCTGCTGCTGGGCATGCTGGCGGTGGGCCTGCTCGGCACCGCGATGACCCAGGGGCTGATTGCCTATGCCGCCGCTGCGGCGGGCCCGCATGAGCGTGGCCGCGTGGTCGGTGCCGCGCAGGCCGGCGTGGTGATCGGCCTGCTGCTGGCCCGGGTGGTAGCCGGTGGCGTGGCCGACCTGGGGGGCTGGCGTGCGGTGTATGTGCTGTCGGCGGTGCTGATGGTGGTCAGCGGCGCGGTGCTGTGGCTGCGCCTGCCACGGCTGCCGGTGGCCGATGCCGCGCCCCGGATCGGGTTGATCACTCTGCTGCGCCAGCAATCGGTGCTGCGCCAACGCGGCGTGCTCGGACTGCTGCTGTTCACCGCGTTCGGGCTGTTCTGGAGCAGCATGGCGCTGCCGTTGAGCGCACCGCCGCATGCGCTCAGCCATACCGCCATCGGTGCGTTCGCACTGGTCGGCCTGCTCGGCGCGTTGGCCGCCGCGCGCAGCGGGCACTGGAGCGATCGCGGCCATGCCCACCGTGTTTCCTTTGCTGCGCTGCTGCTGTTGCTGTTGAGCTGGGCCCCGCTGGCGGCGTTGCCGCTGCACCTGGGCTGGCTGGTACTGGGCGTGCTGTTGCTGGATCTGGCGGTACAGGCACTGCACGTGACCAACCAGAGCCTGATCCTGGCCGCCGCGCCCAACGCGCAGGCGCAGGTGATCGCCGCCTACATGCTGTTCTATGCGGCCGGCAGCGGGATCGGCGCGCTGCTGGGCAGCAGCCTGTATGCCGCGTATGGCTGGAGCGGTGTCTGCACTGCCGGCGCCCTGGTTTCGCTGCTTGCGCTGGGCGTGTGGTGGACGGTTTCCGCCCGCGACCACCGGCGGGCCACTGACTGAAGCGTTCATCACCCCGGCTGCGTTCAAACTGCCGGCGCGTCAATCGTTAGCATTTTTACTAATTGCCGGTAGGATTGGCGGTCTCAGCCCCTGACACCGACCCTGCCGATACTGCCCGCCATGCCCCGCCCTGCCGCCCCTGCCCACCTGCGCCAGCCCTCCCGGGAGGTGCGCTGATGGGCGCGGTCGTCGCCCTGGACCAGTTGCTGGAAAGCCGGCAGGTCTGGCGCGGCAGGCCGCAGGCCACGCCGCCGGCCACCGCCCCGCACCCTACCGGGCACCCGGCGCTGGACGCCCGCCTGCCAGGGGGCGGCTGGCCGCCGGCGGCGCTGTCGGAGGTGCTGCTGGCTGGGCCGGGGCAAGGCGAGCTGGCACTGGTCTGGCCCACCCTGGCGCGGCTGAGCCAGCAGCAGCAGACCATCGTGCTGATTGCCCCGCCCTACCTGCCGCATGCGCCGGGCTGGGCCGGTGCCGGGCTGGCCTTGAACCAGGTGCAGGTGGTGCGGGCAACGCCGCGTGATGCCCTGTGGGCCGCCGAACAGTGCCTGCGTTCTGCTGCCTGTGCGGCCGTGCTGTGCTGGCCGCAGCAGGCCGACGACCGCGCCCTGCGCCGGCTGCAGGTGGCGGCCGAAACCGGCCAGTGCCTGGGGTTCGCCTTCCGCGACCTGCGCCAGGCACGCAACGCCTCGCCGGCGCCACTGCGGCTGCAGCTTGAGCATGGCCAGGTGCGCGTGCTCAAGTGCCGGGGCGGCATGGCCCCGGCGCAGCCGTTGCCGCTGGCCCTGGCGCATTGAGCGGCCGCCGTGCACTGGGCCTGCCTGTTGCTGCCACAGCTGGCGCTGGATGCCGCCCTGCGCCAGCAGCCCGATCCGTCGGTGCCGCTGGTGCTGCTCAGCGGTCCGGCGCAGCGTCGCGTACTGCATGCGGTGAGTCCGGCGGCGCGCCAGCTTGGGCTGCGCCGCGGCATGCTGCTGTCGGCTGCGCAGGTCCTCACCCGCGACATGCGCACCGTCGAGCACGACCCGCACGCCGAACAGGCCACCCGGCAGTTGCTGGCCAGTTGGCTGTATGGCATCAGCTCGCAGGTCAGCCTGGCCTTCCCGCATGCGCTGGCGCTGGAGATCGGCGCCAGCCGCGCGCTGTTCGGTGACTGGCCCGCGATCGAAAAGCGCCTGTGCGAGGGCCTCAAGGACCTCGGCTTCCGCCATCGCCTGGTGGCCGCACCCAACCCGCATGCGGCCTGGGTGCTGACCCGCGTGCATGCACGGCTGGGGGTGGAGGCCCAGCAGCTGGAGGCCACATTGGCGCAGGTGCCGATTGAACACAGCGGGCTGCCGGCCGAGGCAGCCACGGTGCTGGCACGCTCGGGCCTGCGCACGCTGGGAGCGGCCTTCCAGTTGCCGCGCGACAGCCTGGCGCGGCGTTTTCCGCCGACGGTCCTGGCCCATCTGGATGCATTGCGCGGGATCAGCATGCCGCCGCTGCGCTACTACCAGCCCCCGGACCGCTTCGACGCACGCATCGAGTTCGAGTACGAGATCGAGTCCACCCAGGCGCTGCTGTTCCCGCTGCGCCGGCTCACCGGCGACCTGGCGGCCTTCCTGTGTTCGCGCGATGGCGGCGTGCAGCGCTTCACGTTGTGGTTCGAACACGACCAGCACCCCGACACCTGCCTGGCCATCGGCCTGCTCGCGCCCGAGCGCGATGCGGCCATGCTGTTCGAACTGGCGCGCAACCGGGTGGACCACCTGCAGCTGCCCGCCGGCAGCCGAGGCCTGCGCCTGCAGGCCGACCACCTGCCCCCGTTCGTGCCGGCCGCGCGCGACCTGTTCGACCCCCGCCCGCAACAGGCAATACCCTGGGAACAGGTGCGCGAGCGGCTGCGTGCCCGGCTGGGCGATGACGCGGTACAGGGCCTGGGGCTGCGTGCCGAACATCGTCCCGAACGTGCCAGCGGCGATGCCCACAGTGCGCCCAAAGGCCCGCCGCCGGTCCTGCCCGTGCGCCCGGGCTGGTTGCTGCCACGCCCGCAGCCGCTGCTCGACCCGCACCTGCGCATTGTGTCCGGGCCGGAACGGATCGAATCGGGCTGGTGGGATGAAGGCGATATCCGCCGCGATTACTACGTGATCGAAACCGGCCAGGGCCAGCGCGGCTGGGCCTATACCAGCGCCGATGGGCGCGGCGGGCCGTGGATGCTGCACGGCTGGTTTTCATGAGCGCCGCCCTGCCCGACTACGCCGAGCTGCATTGCCTGTCGGCCTTCAGCTTCCAGCGCGGCGCGTCGATCGCCGAGGAACTGTTCGCACGCGCCAAGGGCCAGGGCTACCGCGCGCTGGCGATCACCGACGAATGCTCGCTGGCCGGCATCGTGCGGGCCTGGCAGGCAGCGAAGAAGCACGACCTGGCGCTGATCACCGGCGCGGAGTTCCAGCTCGACGACGGCCCCAAGCTGGTGCTGCTGTGCACCGACCTGGCCGCCTATGCCGGCCTGTGCCAGCTGATCACCACCTGCCGCCGGCGCACGCCCAAGGGCGAGTACCGCTGCCTGCGCGAGGATCTGGATACGCTGCCCGACAGCCTGCTGTGCCTGTGGCTGGACCGCGTGCCCAACGCCGATGACGCCGCCTGGCTGCAGGCCCGCTTCGCACAGCGGCTGTGGCTGGCGGTGGAGCTGCACCGGGAGGCCGATGACAGCCAGCGCCTGGCCGCGCTGCAACGCTTCGGTCGCGAGCATGCCATCCCGCTGGTGGCCAGCGGCGATGTGCACATGCACGTGCGCCGCCGCCGCGCCCTGCAGGACACCCTCACCGCGATCCGCCACCACTGCACCATCGCCGATGCCGGCTGGCGGCTGTTTGCCAACGGCGAACGGCATGTGCGCACCCGCCAGGCGCTGGCCGCGCTGTATCCGCCGGCCTTGCTGACCGAAACCGTGCGTATCGCCGACCGCTGCCACTTCGACCTCAAGCAGCTGCAGTACACCTACCCGCGCGAACTGATCCCGGCCGGGCACGACCCGGCCAGCTGGCTGCGCACGCTGGTGGAGGACGGCATGCAATGGCGGTGGAAAGAAGGCGCCACGGCCAAACAACGCACGCAGATCGAACACGAACTCGACCTGATCCATACGAAGCAGTACGAGTCCTACTTCCTGACCGTGCACGACATCGTGCGCTTCGCGCGCAGCCAGAAGATCCTCTGCCAGGGCCGCGGCTCGGCGGCCAATTCCTCGGTGTGCTACGTCCTGGGTGTGACCGAAATCGACCCCAGCGAGATGGAACTGCTGTTCGAGCGCTTCATCTCCGCCGAACGCGACGAGCCACCGGACATCGACATCGACTTCGAACACGAGCGCCGCGAGGAAGTGCTGCAGTACGTGTTCAACCGCTACGGTCGCGAACGCGCTGCATTGACCGCGGTGGCGATCAGCTACCGTGGCCGCAGTGCGGTGCGCGATGTGGCCCGCGTGCTCGGCCTGCCGCCGGACCAGGTCAACGAACTGGCCGCCTGCCTGGACCGCTGGAGCAGCCATGAACCGCTGCCCGAGGCCCTGCGCGAGCGCGGCTTCGACCCGGACACGCCGCTGATGCGGCGGGTGGTGGCGTTGACCAGCGAACTGGTCGATTTCCCGCGCCACCTGTCCCAGCACCCGGGCGGTTTCGTGATTTCCGAGCACCCGCTGTCCACCCTGGTGCCGGTCGAAAACGCGGCCATGGCCGACCGCACCGTGATCCAGTGGGACAAGGACGACCTGGACGCCGCCGGGCTGATGAAGGTGGACTGCCTGGCACTGGGCATGCTCACCGCCGTGCGCAAATGCCTGGCCATGCTGCACGCGCACGGCGCACCTTTGATGGGCATGGCCGATATTCCTCCCGGCGACACGAAAACCTACGACATGATCTGCCGCGCCGACACCCTGGGGGTGTTTCAGATCGAATCGCGGGCGCAGATGGCCATGCTGCCGCGCATGCAGCCGCGCTGTTTCTACGACCTGGTGATCGAGGTGGCGATCGTGCGCCCCGGCCCGATCCAGGGCGACATGGTCCATCCCTATCTGAACCGGCGTAAAAAGCTCAAGGAAGAAGGCATCGAGGAAATCGACTACCCGCCCGCGCTGGAGAAGGTATTCAAGCGCACCTTGGGCGTGCCGCTGTTCCAGGAGCAGGTGATGCAGCTGGCGGTGGCCGCGGCCGGCTTTACCGCAGGCGAGGCCGACGCGCTGCGCCGTTCGATGGCGGCCTGGAAACGCCATGGCGGGCTGGAGCCGCACCGCGATCGCCTGCTCACCGGCATGGCCGCCCGTGGCCACAGCCGCGAATACGGCGAACGCCTGTTCGAGCAGATCAAGGGCTTCGGCAGTTATGGCTTCCCGGAAAGCCACGCGGCCAGCTTCGCGCTGATCACCTATGTCAGTTGCTGGCTCAAGTGCCACCACCCGTCGGCGTTTGCCGCCAGCCTGATCAACAGCCAGCCGCTGGGGTTCTACACCCCCGACCAGATCCTGCAGGACGCGCGCCGCCACGGCGTACCGGTACTGCCGGTGGATGTGCGCCACAGCGACTGGGACTGCACGCTGCTGCCGCCCACGGCGCCCGACCGCCCGTTCGGCATCCGCCTGGGCCTGCGCCTGATCGATGGCTTCAGCGAAGATGTCGCCACCGCGCTGGTGCAGGCACGCGCGCGGCAGCCGTTCGACAGCGTGGCCGACCTCAGCCAACGCGCGCGGCTGGATCGCCGCCACCAGGGCCTGCTGGCCGATGCGGGGGCGTTGAAGGGGTTGAGCGGCCATCGCCATCGCGCGCGCTGGGAAGTGTCGGGCGTGGAAAAACCGTTGCCGCTGTTCGACACCGCACGGGCCACCGTGGAAGCCAGCGTGCCGTTGCCGCCGCCCAGTGCGCTGGAGGACATGCAGGCCGACTACAACAGCACCGGCACCACCCTGGGCCGGCACATGGTGGCCTTCATCCGCGCGCAGCTGCGCCAGCGCCGCTGCCAGCGTTCGGACGAACTGGCCGCCCTGCCGCATGGGCGCGCCGTGCGGTTTGCCGGGCTGGTGCGCATGCGCCAACGCCCGCAGACCGCCAGCGGGGTCACCTTCCTGACCCTGGAAGACGAATGCGGCATGGTCAACGCCGTGGTCTGGCGCAAGACCGCCGACCGCCAGCACCGGGTGCTGGTGGAAGCGCGGATGATGCAGATCGACGGCCGCCTGGAACGCGTGGATGGCGTACAGCACCTGATCGTGCGGCAGATGTACAACATCGACTCCCTGATCGAAGGCGTGCGCACGCACAGTCGGGATTTCCATTGATGCCGCGCAGCAACACGTGACCAACTTCACGATCACTGCAAATACAGACTTTCCCGACTGGTGTCGCAATCAACCATTGCGGTATGGTCGCGAGCTTCCAAGGATCTGGAGCCGCCAATGTCACGCGCACTCACCCTCACCACGCTGGTTGTCTCCAGCCTTGCGCTTGTCGTTTCCGCCTGGACCGGCATCCGCCTGCACCAGAGCCAGGCCCACGACCGGGTGATCACCGCACGCGGGCTGGTCATCCAGGACAGCACCGGCCAGGCCCGGGTGATTCTTGGCGCACCGGTGCCCGACCCGCTCAGCAAGGGCATCTCGCAGGGGCCGCGCGCATCGCCGTTGTCAGGGCTGATCCTGCTCGGCGCCGACGGTTCCGAACGCGGCGGCTACGGCACCGCCGATGTCGGGGATGAAGCCATGCTCACCCTGGACGATGCCAGTGGCACCACCGAAGTATTCAAGGTCACCGCCAATCCGGATCGCGGCGCCACCCTGGTGATCAAGCACCAGAACAGCACCGGCGCCATGCTCACTTCCTGGCAGGGCAAGCCGGAGTTGATCTTCGTCGGCGACAACGGCCAATCGCACTACGTGCGCCCGAGTATCCCCAGCGCGCCGTGATCCTCCAGCGCCTGGCGTAGATCAAGCGCAACGCGGCGCGCGTCGCCGGCGGCCAGCATGGCGGTGGTGATGCGCAGGCCGTGCACGCCCGGCTGCACGGCAAACACTTCGCCGCCGCGCAGCTGCCACCCGCGCTGGGCCAGCGCCAGCACCAGCGGCTGGCTGTCGGCGGCAAGCGGCACCCACAGGTTCAGCCCGTCCATCACCGCAGGGGTCTGGATGCCCTGCTCGCCCAGTGCCTGCTGCAACACCTGGCAACGCTGCGCATAGTCGCGCCCGGCCTTGGCCACGCGCGCCATCACCCGCGCCGAGCCCAGCGCCGCGGCTGCCGCATCCTGCAGCAGGTGGCTGACCCAGCCGGTGCCGGGGGCCATGCGCAGGCGCAGGCGTGCGGCGGTGTCGGCATCGCAGCCCAGCACCGCCAGGCGCAGGTCAGGCCCGAGCGCCTTGGACAGCGAACGCACCAGCACCCAGCGCCGCGTGCGCGCGGCGATCACCGAGTGGTACGGCTGCTGCGACAACAATGCGAAATGATCGTCCACCAGCACCAGCACCTGCGGATGCCGTTCCAGCACCTGGCGCAGTTCGCGCGCGCGGCGTTGGCTGAGGCTGGCGCCGGTGGGGTTGTGCGCACGCGGAGTCAGCAGCACCGCACGCGCACCGGCATCCAGCGCCGCCGCCAGCGCCGCCGGCACCATGCCATGTTCATCGATGGCCACCGCCAGCGTGGCGTGCCCGCCCGCGCGCAGGGTGTTGAGGCTGCCGAGAAAGCATGGATTCTCCACCGCCACGCGGTCGCCCGGCACCAGCCAGCTACCCAGCACCCGCTCGATCGCATCGACCGCGCCATGGCTGAGTTCCAGCGCATACCCGGGCGGGCAATCCGGGTCCAGCTGCGCGCGTGCCAACCGCTCCAGCTGCGGGTCGATGGTGGGGGTGCCGTACAGGCGCGGAGCCCGTTCCGTCAACAACCCCCGCAGGTCCGGCAGCCACTGCGGGTCGGGGTTGCCACTGGACAGATCGTGCAACGCCGAACCGCCCGTACTGCCCTCCTGGGCACCGACCGCCGGCGGCGCGGTCACCACCGTGCCGCGCCGGCCCTGGGTCTGCGCCAGCCCGGCCGCGTCCAGCCGCTTGTAGGCGGCGGCCACCGTATTGCGGTTGATCTGCAGCTGCAGGGCCAGGTCGCGGACCGGCGGCAGCAGCTGGCCCGGTACCAGCGCCCCGCTGAGGATCTGCTGGCGGATGCTGTCGAACACCGCGCTGGCGGTCTGGCCGGTGATTTTCATTTTGTCCTATGCCAATATACGGATCGTCCCGGGACAGTGTTGCACGTGCCGGACCGCCCGTGCAGCCGCCCTCGCTTCAGGAGCTCCCCATGCCCATCGCACGCCCCGACTGGCCGCAGGCCACCACCGTCGACACCATCGCCCACAACCTGGCGGCCGTGCGCCAGCGCATCGCGCGTGCGTGCGAACGTGCCGGCCGCGATCCGGCCGGCGTGCGCCTGCTGCCGGTCAGCAAGACTGTCGACCAGGCACGGCTGCGCCTGGCCTGGGAAGCCGGCTGCCGCGAACTGGGCGAGAACAAGGTGCAGGAGGCCCAGGCCAAGGCCGACGGCATGGCCGACCTGCCGATCCGCTGGTCGGTGATCGGCCACCTGCAGACCAACAAGGCCCGCGACGTGGCGCGCTTCGCCAGTGAATTCCAGGCATTGGACAGCCTCCGCGTGGCCGAGGCACTGGACCGCCGGCTGGCGCTGGAGCAGCGCACGCTGGACGTGTTCGTGCAGGTAAACACCTCCGGCGAGGCCAGCAAGTACGGCCTGGATCCGATCGCGGTGGCGGACTTCGTGCAGCAGTTGCCGGCCTTTCCCCGGCTGCGCGTACGCGGGCTGATGACGCTGGCGGTGTTCTCGCCCGACCCGGCGCAGGTGCGCCCGTGCTTCGTACGCCTGCGTGACCTGCGCGACCGCCTGCGGCCCACCCTGCCGGACGGGATCCTGCTGGACGAGTTGTCGATGGGCATGTCCGGTGACTTCGACCTGGCCATCGAAGAAGGCGCTACCGTGGTGCGCGTGGGCCAGGCCATCTTCGGCGCGCGCGCCACCCCGGACAGTTTCTACTGGCCTACCGCCGCCGAGGGCACGCCATGAAGGCGGTGGCGATCCAGCACGTCGCGTTCGAAGACACCGGGATATTGGCCCCGTTGTTGGCCACACGCGGTTGGCACCTGCAGGTGCTGCAGGCCGGCATCGACCGCCTGGACGACGCCGAGACCGCCGACCTGCTGATCGTGCTGGGCGGCCCGATCAGCGCCAATGATGTCCACGCCTACCCGCATCTGCGCGTGCTGCATGCCCTGCTGCGCTCCCGCCTGACCGAGCACCGCCCGACGCTGGGCATCTGCCTGGGCGCGCAGCTGGTGGCACGCGCACTCGGCGCCAGCGTGACGCCGATGGGCGCGAAGGAAATCGGCTTCGCGCCGTTGTCGCTGACCGATGCCGGCCTCGCCTCGCCCCTTCGCGCCCTGGTGGGCATCCCGGTGCTGCACTGGCATGGCGAATCCTTCACCCTGCCCGACGGTGCACAACGCCTGGCGGCCACGCCCGCCTGTGCGCAGCAGGCGTTCGCCATCGGCCACCACCTGCTGGCCCTGCAGTGCCATCCCGAGGTCGACGCCACCCGCATCGACACCTGGCTGATCGGCCATGCCGACGAACTGCAGCGCGCGGGTATTGATCCCCGCACCCTGCGCGAACAGGCTGCCCGTTACGCCGCGCCACTGGCGGCCGCCGCACGCGACCTGTTCGCCGCGTGGCTGGATGCACTGCCGACGCCAACGCCGGTTGCCGCCGCGCCCATTGTCACGGCGGTGCCTGCATGAACAGCTATCGCCTGATCGTGCACCAGCACGGCGTGCTGCTTGGCCGCTTCGACAGCGAAGGCCCGCAGGCCCGCCGTCACCTGCATACCCTGGCCGCGCAGCTGCCGGGCACCGACGGATTCCAGCTGCAATGGCAGCAGGCCATCGGCGAACAGCGGCTGTTGAGCAGCGGCCCCGCGGGCCTGAAGGTGCTGGGCAGCGAGATGGTCTACCAGGACATCGCCACCCCCGCAGCATAAGGACACGCTGCCGGCTTGTTCCGCCCGCGCCACCGCGCCTACCATCCCGCCAGAGGCCTGCCGCGGTGGTGGGCCCACCGGCGGGCGGAGCACCTCATGGACAGCTATGACGCAATGGAACGCTACATGACCATCGCGCGCTATCTCAGCCTCTTCGCGCTGCTGGCCCAGCTGGTCCTGCTTGGCCTGCAACTGGCTGCCTACCGTCGGCACCGTCATGCAAGCTTCCTGGTGCTCAGCCTGGCCAGCATCATCGGACTGGCCTATGGAGCGGTGATCGGCCTGCCGTATTTCACCGCCAGTGCCATGCCGCATGTCCTGTCCCTGATCACGGTGGGGGGCGTGATCGGCATAGCGGCCACGCTGCTGGGGATCACCGGCACGGTGCTGCTGTTCCGTGCCTATCGCGGGCTGGTCGAGGACAACGCGCGCGTAAAGGCCCGGCTGGCCCTGCTCGAAGCACAGCAGGCCGGCCCGCCACTGCCGGCCACGGTACCCGGTTCGTCCCTGCACCCGTAACAACCGCGGCGTCAGAGGTCCACGGGGCGTGCCAGTGTCTGCATGTGCCGGGCATGCTCGCCCGCCTGTGCATGCAGCCACGACCGGAAGGACAGGAACCCCTGGTGCGTAGATGAGCGCGGCGGATACACCAGCCAATGCGACCAGCGCGTCTTCAGGCGGTGCGGCGACAAGGCAACCAACTGGCCCGAATCGAGCAGCAGCCGCGCCCGCGTCACCCGCCCCAGCGCCACGCCGAAGCCGTCCAGCGCCGCGCGATGGTGTGACTCCGACTCGTTGAGCATCGCCACATAGCGACGCGGCGGGTCCAGGCCCGCCAAGGCGAACCAGCGCTGCCATTCGCCATCGGGATCCCCCAACAGCGGCCATTCCGAGAGCGGGCGCGCATCCACACCGCCCATGCGCTCCACCAGCGCGGGGCTGGCCATCGGCATCAACCACTCATCGAACAGCGGCTCGGCATGCACGCCCGCCCACTGCCCGGCACCCACGCGAAGCGCGGCATCGCACTGCACGCTGCGGTCGAAATCGGTCAGGCGTTCGCTGGACTCCAGGTTGAACTCGATCTCCGGATGCGCGGCCACGAACGAGCCCAGCCGCGGCACCAGCCAGTTGGAGGCCATCGAGGGCAGCGCGCTGACCGTGAGCACGCGGTCGTGGCGTGCGCCGAACGGCTGGAAGACCTGCTGGATCGCATCCAGATGCGGCCCCACCTGCTCGAGCAGGCGCTGGCCTTCAGGCGTGACGCCCACCCCGCGCGGTTGCCGCAGCAGCAGCGGGTAACCCAGCCGCTGTTCCAGCTGGCGCATCTGGTGGCTGAGTGCGCTGACCGTCAGGTTCAGCGATTCCGCCGCCCGGGTGAGGTTGCCCAGGCGCGCGGCGGTGACGAAATTCTGCAGGGGCTGCAGGGGCATGCGGGACATGTCGACTTGAATCCTGTTCAAGACCAGGTTGCGGAAATGTCGCTTTTTCGCCCCGCATCCTGCACCTATCGTCAACGCTCCTCAAGTGGAGCGTCGACCATGAACATCTACAGCGGCCTGTTGTTCTTGCAGGGGCACATCACCCATGTCGACCTGGCGCACCAGCTGGCGGGTGGGGAAACGGCACCCGCAGCGCCCTCCCCATCGGGTAAGCGGGAGGCGGCATGCGGCGCAGCCAGCACTGGCGAGGAGGGGTGTGCGGGTGCGCCACGGCAACCGGACCCATGCGCCAATGCCTGAGGGTGCGGGCGCGTGTTGCAGCCACGCATGGCGTGGCTCTACCGGGGAGCGGCCTTGGGGGCCGGCAGCACGCGGGGCTGCTGGTCGTACCAGTCGCGTGCGCCCGCCAGGTGCCACTTGCGCTGCTCGCCGTCCAGTTCGATGCCTGCGCCCAGAACACCCCAGCGCAGGTAGAGGTTGCCCCGGCGCCGGGCCTGGGCCAGGTCCAGCCGCGCGCGCAGCGACAGCCGCTCGTTTTCGGCCTGCAGGTCATCCACCCACATTTCGCCACTGCGCCAGCGCAGCTGCCCGCTGGCCTGCACCTCGCCGGAATCGAGCATGCCCAGCACCCAGCGCGGGTACGCGCTGCGCTCGGCGAACACCCCCAGCAACGGCCCCGCATCGCGCAGGCGCAGATCGGCCTGGGCGGTGACTTCAAACGGTGCGGCTGCATCGATGTGGCCCTGGCGCAGCGCCACCGTGCCCCACCAGTTGTTCTGTCCTGCGCCGTCGCCGACCTGGATGTTGCGCAGCGCCACCGTTGTGCCGCCCAGATCGAACTGCTTGGCATCGAAGTCGGCACGCTTTACCCGCGCCTGCAGCTGCGCATCGCCGCGCAGCGCGATGCCGGCCACCTGCAGTTGTGCGCCGCGCCCGCGCAGGTCGGCACGGCCGGTGCCCACGCGACCGGCCGAGTCCATTTCGACATCGCCACTGAGCAGGCCGGTACCGCCCAGCAGGCGCACATTGCCGGTGCCGCCGCCCAGGTAGCGGTTGTACGCGGTGAGGTCGGGCACGCGCGCGTCGTTGAAGCGCAGGTGCGCGCGCATGCCGTCACGCAACTGCTGCAGGCGGGCGTCGCCACGCAAGGTCAGGGCCATGGCGTGGCCGTCGAACAGCAGCGCCTTGGGCGCGTCGGTCGGTGCGGCGCGGAACGCGGGGATCTTGACGTCCAGCTGCGCCTGCGCCGGCTCGCCGGCGACGATGCTGCCGTGTGCATTGGCCTGCCCGAGCAGCCGCACCCCGGCCACCTCGGCCACGGCCGCCACCTGCGGGATGTCCAGCGTACTGCCCGCAGCCAGCTGGCCATCGGCGATCTTCAGGTCGCCTTCCAGCAGGCCGCCGCCATCGAGGTGGAACCACGGCTTGCGCACGAAAAGATCGGCGATCCAGTTCAACGACTCGAACTTCCATGCGCCCTGCACCTGCCCTGTCAGCCGCGGCAGCAGTTCGGCCGGGGCGCGGAACGGGATCTTACGGCCGGTTATACGCAGGTCGGCATGCAGTTCGCTGCCGGTTTCCGGGTCGCGGGGCAACCGCGCCTGCACGCGCATGTCCTGTGCCACATCCAGCTGCAGCGCCAGCAGCCCGCGATCGTCGGCGTTCACCCCGGCATGCACCGGCACCCGCCACACCATCCGGCTGCCGGGTTGCAGCGCACCCCGGTCCAGCACCACGTCGCCGGTAAGACGGGCGTTCGACGGCGCGCTGCCGACGCTGACGTGCGGTCCGCCGGTGTCGATTTCCACGGCGCGGCTGCGCGCATCCACCTGCAGTTGTGCCCAGGTGATGTCCAGCTTGCGCAGGCCCGGCGCTTCGTCGCGGTAGTGGCGCGGGAAATGGAACCGCGCCGCAAGTTGGGCCTCATCGAGCACTCGTACCCCGCCCACGGTCACCTCGGCCTTCTCGAAGCCGGCCGTGGAGTCGAACAATTCAGACGGCCCGCCCTTCAACTGCTTGAGGAAGCCGACGGTGCCGTGCCCCTGCCCGGCAATGAACAGCGTGCCGAAACGACCGCTGCGGATACTGTCGCTGTGGATCGCATCGAAGCGCAGCGTCCAGCCACGGTCACTGCGCGGCGGTGGCGGAATGCCCTTGTCCACGCGCTCGACCTCGGCCTCCACGCCCGTGGCATCAATCCGCGGTATGCGCACCTCACGGCGGAACAGCGCCGGCAGGTCGATCCAGGCGCCTGCGCGGTCGGCACGGAAAATATAGACGGTGTGTCCGGCCTGGCCGCGCATGCGCAGGTTCCAGACCACGGCATGGCCGGGCAGCAGGGTCAGCGCGGGCCCGGTCTGCATGCTGAATTTCTCAGGCTTGCGGTTGGTGACCGCATCAAACAGCGGCGTATTGAGGAACACGTTGCCGGCGATCAGGTACAGCGCATACAGCGCCAGCAGCGAGAGCAACGCCACGCGCCATGACCGGGGCCAGCGCCGGACGCGCTCGGGAATCAGGGGCATGTAGATACGCGCGCGGAAGCAGAATGACCCTCACACTATCGGCAGACGGCTGGCGCAGCCGCGTGAAGACGATGCGCGACAGCGAGCGACAGGTCACTCCGCGCGGGTTGCGGGCACCGTTGCGGCGACGCTCTGCTTGCCGCTACTGTTCCATCGCGCCGGCATCGATCGCTGCCGGACCGAAGACAGCAAGGAGCGTGCCGGCATGATGCAGGTCGTGGAGACCTTCGGCCTTGAACTGATGGCCTGGATGGGGGGCGTGGCGGCGGGGTACCTGGCGTGGGCGTCCGCCCCGTTCTGGTGGCCCGCGATGCGGGCGTTCGGCGGCCGTCGCCGGCTTCCGCGCCCGCTGCTGTTCAGTACCTGCGCCGGGTGCATGGCCTATGCGGCGTACCTGGCGTTCCTGGTCGCACTGCGCCTTCTGTTCCTCGCGGCACCGCCCGTGTCCGCCGCGCTGGATCAGTTGGCATCACACCCCGGCATGGCCGCGACGCTGCTTGCCGCGCTCGTGTACGGCCTGCCCCTGCTGGTGTTTACCGGATGGGCTGCGCGCTTTCTCGGCGCACGCTGGGCGCGGCTCCTACCGCCGCCCCTTGATGCGCGGCCCGCAACATGAGCCTTGCCGACGCGATCCTCCATGGTCTGGTGCTGCTCTGGGTGACAGTGCCGTTGTGGGCGCCGGCCCTGCGCGCCTGCCTGCCCTGGCGTCGCCTTCCCTGCGCCGGCAGGTTCACCCTGACCGTTGCGGCGCTGGTCTACGGCGCCTTCGCCGCCTGCGTGGCGCTGGTGATGCTGCCGGCAGAGGTGCTGGCCATATTCATCGGCCCACAACTGCTCGAGATGGGCGCACCCGGCGGCCGCTGGGTGAGCGCGCTGCATGCCGATGTCGTGGTGCCGGTGTTTTTGGCCTTCATCCCGGCGCTGCCCGGCGTGACCTGGGTGGTCATGTTGTTGCTGGCCAAGCGCTGGCCGGTCATCTGCGCCCGACTGGGCCTGCACGTCCTGCCTGTCCCTCAGCCCTCCCCGGACAGCACAGGCACCTAGCGGGCGACTGCCGTTCCGTGCGCCGCCGCGTCCGGCAGCTTGGCGATCACTTTGATTTCCACATCGAACCCATACAACCAGGTCACCCCGATGCCGGTCAGGGTCGGATACGGCGCCTGGCCCCAGTACTCGGGCACGATCGCCCAGACGCGTTCGAAGATCGCCTCGGGATCGACCAGAAACACGGTCACGTCGACCACATCGTCGAACGTGCAGCCGGCCGCGCCCAGCACCGCGTTGAGGTTGTCGAATGCGCGCCGCACCTGGTCCTCCAGCACCGGTTCGGGCGAGCCGTCCTCGCGGCTGCCGACCTGTCCGGACACGAACAGGAAGCCATGGGCGCGTACCGCCGGCGAATAGCGGTTGCGTTCGTACAGGGCCTGCCGGCCCGGCGGGAATACTACGTCACGGGTTGCCATCGTCTTCTCCAACGGCCATGCGGCCGATTCATTGCACTGCCGCCACGGTAGGCCGACGCGGCCCGGTGATAAACGCTCCACACCGGCAATCACTGTTTGTAGAATCCAAACAATTCCTCCCGGATGCCCCGCATGGACCGGTTCGACGCAATGCAGGCCTTCGCCCGGGTGGTGGAAACCGGCAGCTTCACCAAGGCCGCGCAGAGCCTGCACATGAGCAGGACCACGGTCACCCAGCTGGTACAACAGCTGGAGGCGCGGCTGCGTGTGCGCCTGCTCAATCGCACGACCCGGCAGGTCAACCTCAGCGCCGACGGCGCGGCCTACTACGAGCGCGTTGTCCGCCTGCTGGCTGACATCGACGATGCCGAAACCAGCCTGTCCGGTGCCGCCGCCACGCCGCGCGGGCGCCTGCGCGTGGATGTGCCTGCGCCTTTGGCGCGCCTGGTCCTGGTGCCGGCGTTGCCCAGCTTCCATGCGCGTTACCCGGAGATCCAGCTGCACCTGGGCGTCAGCGACCGCCACGTCGACCTGATCGACGAGCGCGTGGACGCGGTGATCCGCGGCGGCGAGATCACCACGCCGTCGCTGGTGGCGCGTCGCATCGGTGACCTGCAGGCCGGCCTGTACGCCGCGCCAGCCTACCTGGCGCAGGCCGGCACGCCGATGGATCCGCACGACCTGGAAAGCAGCCCCCACCACATCGTCGGCTACCTGCGCGCGCTCAGCGGCACGGTGTTGCCCTATGCCCTGCGCCGCGACGACCAGCAGCGCCAGGTGCACGGGCGGTATCTGCTGGCGGTGGATGATGGCAACGCCTATCTGGCTGCGGGGCTGTCCGGGTTGGGCGTGCTGTGGCTGCCCGACTACATGGCCGCCACGCACGTGGCCAGAGGTGAACTGGTGCGCGTGCTGCCGGGCTGGCAGGTGGCGCCCATGCCGCTGTATGTTGCGTTTCCGCCGAACCGCCACGTCAGTGCCAAGCTGCGCGTGTTCATCGACTGGGTGGCGGCGCTGCTGGACACGGTCGCCCCGGTCCAGACGCTGCCCCCGCGCTGACCGTGCCGTCACTGAACGACCCCACCGAGATCGCCATGCCCCGTCGCTTCCGTGCCGCCCTGCTTGTCACCCTGGCCCTGGGTGCGCCGGCCGTGGCGCAGACCAGCGCGCCCCCGACAACGCAGGACCCGGCGCTGACCGCCTTGTTGGACTGTCACTTCGGCTACGCCCAGCAGCACTTCCGCAGCAGCGCCAGCGCCACCGAAATCGCCACGGCGGCCGCCTCCTACTGCGAGCCGGCCTTGCAGGCGGCTGGCCTGGGCACCTACCTGCGCGCGCTGGATGCCGGGCTGCCGGCAGACAGCGCGGAGGCCTCACGCATCGGCATGCTCGACGAACTGCGCGGCATGCTGCCCGGCTTCACCATCGACAAGGTCCTGCAGTTCCGCGCCGCCAACGACGCGCCCTGAGCCGGCGCGCGCCTTCACCCACAACCCGAACTCCTTCATCACCTCGACCACCGGCTGCAGCCGTCGGCCGTCGTCGGTGAGGGCGTATTCCACCTTGACCGGCACGGTGGCATACACGGTGCGGCGGATCAGCCCGGCCTCTTCCAGCGCACGCAGGTCCAGGGTGAGCATGCGCTGGGAGATCGCCGGCATGTCGCGGCGCAGGTCGTTGAAGCGCTTGGCACCGTCGAGCAGATAGGACGCAATGAGCAGGCGCCAGCGTCCGCCCAGCAGGCGCATCGCCTCTTCCACCGAGCAGCCCGATACGTTGTCTTTCATGATGGGATCCGCGTGTGCCAACAGGTATACATTATGTACCTACACCACGAAATAGTGCCTTCTTCCGTTTTTATACCGGGCCCCTAGAATGCGCCGGGACGCCTCCCACCGAGGCCCCCGCCCTGCACCTGGATCCCGCGATGAAGCTCTACTACCTGCCTGCCGCCTGCTCGCTCGCCCCGCACATCGTGCTCAACGAACTCGGCCTGGATGCCACCCTGGTCAAGGTCGACCACCGTAACCATCGCACCGAACACGGCGAGGATTACCTTCAGGTCAACCCGCTGGGCTATGTGCCGGCGCTGGCCCTGGACGACGGCAGCGTGCTGCGCGAAGGCGCTGCGATCCTGCAGTACCTGGCCGACCAGAAACCCGAACGCGCCCTGGCCCCGGCCATCGGCAGCCTTGATCGCTACCGGCTGCAGGAATGGCTCGGCTTCCTTGGCACCGAGATCCACAAGGGCTTCATCCCGCTGCTGTACCCGGTGGCCGCCGGCAAGTACGTGGACACCGCACGCCCGAAACTCGAACAGCGCGTCGCCTGGATCGACCAGCAGCTGGCCGACCGCGACTACGTCATGGGGGATCGCTTCAGCGTGGCCGATGCCTATCTGTTCGCCTTGATCGGCTGGGGACAGGCGGCGTGGCTCACCTCGTACTACAAGGCGGACATCCATTTCGACCGGTTTCTGCATCTGCAGCGCTGGTATGCCCGCGTGCGGGCGCGCCCGGCGGTGCAGCAGGCCTTGGCCGCCGAAGGACTGCAGTAACGGCCTGCGTGGCCGCATGCCGGGTCGATGCGTGGCGCTACGGACGCCACATCAGGATCAACACCAGCATCAGCAGCATGGCACCCGCGCCGATGCCCAGCAGGCCAAGCTGGATATCGGCCATCCGCGAGATGCGCGCATCGCCCAGCTGCCGGTGGCGGCGCAGGAACAGGAAGCGTGCGTAGTCCGCATTGCCGTGATGGTGCCGGCCCAGCCCGAAGGTGTGCGGTTGCCCGAGCGCGGTGAAGACCTCGGGGTGATCCCGGCGCAGCCACAGCAGCATCACCACATTGAGCGGCAGGCTGGCGATGATCAGCAGAAATGCGATCAGCAGCAGCCGCCCCAGAACCTCTTCCATGCCTGCTCCCCCGAGCGTAGTGCGCCTGGCCATCCCCGATGGCGCTGGCGCGATGATAGCCCAGGGTGAGGCAGGTCGAACCGCTATCAGCGGCCGGCCACCGTGGCCGGGGTGCGCGACCGCGGCAACGGCTGGATCGCCAGCGTATCGCCACGGCAGACATCCACCGCGTGATACACCGCGCGGCGGCCGTTGCCGAAGGTCATGCGCAGGTCGAAGCGGCAGCCCTGGTCGCCCAGGCGCACCACCCCGCTGCCGCCACCGCCGGGCAGCACCTCGATCGGGCGCACGACGAACGCATCGCTGCCGGCCGGCGCCACTTCCAGTGCCACTACGCTGTCATGGGCGCGGTTGAGCAGGCCCAGGTATCGCGCGTCCCCGGCGTGGGCGTCGGACGCGGCGAGGAGTGAAACGGCCAGCAGCGTGCAGATCAGGACGAGGCGGATCAGATTCATGGCGGCATCTCCGGGGTGGTGAAGGACACTCGCATCAGGCGCCTCCCGCCCACTGCCGCCAACCGATCCGGGACCAATCGTCGCCACGCGCGGGTCAATCGTAATGGGCCGTCATGGCGCTTTCCGGCCCCTCCCCCCACGCCTAAGATGGCCCTGCCGCACACGCGCAGCGCAGGACCGACCATGCTCATCCGCCTTGGCAGCACCCAGATCCGCCTGTCCCGCTACATCGCCCTGTGGACGATGGTGGCCCTGGTGTTCGCCATGCAGAACGCCATCAACGTGGGCATGCCCCGCACCGACTGGCCCTTCTGGGACCTGGCGCGCTGGTCGCTGATCCAGTGGTACACGTGGGCGGCGCTGGCCCCGACGGTGTTCCGCCTCGCCGAACGTTTCCCGATGCGCGGCAACGGGCGTTTCCACGGGCTGGGCGCGCAGGTACTGGCCAGCCTGTGCGTCACCTTCGCCGCGATGATGCTGGGCGCACTGGTTTCCACCCTGTTCGAGCCCAGCGGGTTTGCCGAGCAGCTCGGGTATTTCCTGGAGCAGCACTTCGCCATCGGCCTGTTGACCTACTGGACGTTGTTTGCGATCCAGCAGGCCCTGCATTTCCACGCTGAAAAGGCCCGTCGCGAACTGGAGGCCAGCCAGCTGGCCACCGAACTGGCGCAGTCGCGCCTGCTGTCGCTGAAGGCACAGCTGCAGCCGCACTTCCTGTTCAACACGCTGCACGCGATCATCACCCTGCTGGACGAAGACACGCTGTCGGCCGAAGACATGCTGCTGCGCCTGAGCGAACTGCTGCGTGCCTTCCTGGAAGACTATGACGGCCAGGAAATCACCCTGCGCCAGGAACTTGACCTGATCGAGCTGTACCTGGGCATCCAGCGCATCCGCTTCAAGGACCGCCTGACCACCCGCACCTACATTGCCCCGGACACGCTGGACTGCGCCGTGCCCAGCCTCATCCTGCAGCCGCTGGTGGAGAACGCGTTGCGCCACGGCATCGGCCAGCGCGTGGGCAGTGACACCATCGAAATCGACGCGCGGCGCGATGGCGACGCGCTGTGCATCGAGGTACGCAACCGCAACAGCACGTTGTCGACCGAGCCGTCCGTGTCGGCCGGCCATGGCATCGGCATGTCCA
>Ga0182008_10000086_pt1 | contig 72441 bp, 63 predicted proteins | sample Sormic07211129_1_FD_120482 | JGI IMG/M metagenome (GOLD analysis project Ga0182008, IMG submission 120482) | Rhizosphere microbial communities from Sorghum bicolor, Mead, Nebraska, USA - 072115-129_1 metaG | ecosystem: Host-associated > Plants > Roots > Rhizosphere | place: USA: Nebraska...
ATTAGCGATGATGTTCGCGTATGTGTTGACATTATTGCACAAAACGCCTCCCAATATCACAACAAATGCACACCATAAGTATATCGGATACGATGAATGTATTGCACCATATGGTTTTATATCCATGAAGAAGTTTGCTAAACATCACCCATCTGCATATGCTGTATTTGTGGATACGATGGAAAGGTTATCTGTTGCACAATTAGTAGATCAGGTAGTAGACTTGATGATGGAAAGGAAGAAATGTATTTTCCTCTGAACAAATTTTTAAAAAGTCTCCCCATAAATACATTTACTTACCATTATGCCTCTGACAACTGTTCTGGATGTCTTTTAACAAACTCTTGATATTCATCATATGCATCCATCAAATCCACATTCAAGCTATCCAAAAGCGTCTCATCTTTCTCGATTCTAGATGGTATTATTCTACGTTCAACACATTTCATGACAGTCTGAAACCAATTAACGAACACTGGATTGCTAACTGGCAGAGACTGTCTCAGAATACCATCGTTGGGCGATTTTGCAACCAACGCACAGAATGCAATCATGGCTGATCTTGTTTCAAACATAAATTCTTCTGTGTATATAGCCTTTGACACATCGGTAGCAATTCGTGTTAAAAGTTTGTCACCGTCAAAGGTTGCTAAAAGAATATTTTGCAACAATCCCAATAACATGAGAATACCAAAAATAAGCTGTCCAGGTAGGGTTGCAAACGGTGTAGCAATAATATTTGCAATAACAATAGTATATGATGCATATGCAACAAATTTTTGTAAATATCCCCAAGATTTTTCGTTAGATGATGGTGGAACATCCAATGCTTTTTGGAATAAATATTGGATAGAATCCTCATGACCTAAAACAAGATATACATCATCACCACTTGTTACGAGTATATGTCCAGGAGGTGCTCCGGGTGATGCATTTCCTTCCGGATATTTTATTCCAGTACAGCGAACAGAATAGACAACCAACATGTTACAAATCACGTTACAGACGATGATCACCAGCGCGAAATAATCACCGATAAGAATTGTCATCACAACGCCCGCAAGTGTGATCAACGGCATTAAATACACAATGCCAAATGGTGCAGGATCTGCGCGAATACGTTGGTTGCGTTTTTCTTCCAATGCACCCAAAGAAATAACCTTAAGACCACATTTTCTCTTGGGACTCTTATGTCTTGTACATGGAACTTCTCTGACATTTTTTTCACCAGATAGCTCACGTATCATAGCTTCACCAAGTATACTACCAGTGGACATATTTGTACCAGAATGTACTCCATAGTAGTTGTATTGTCCAGATGCACTTAAGCCAACCATTTCTTTGGGATCGTCACGAATACCAGGACTAATTGCAATAGATACTCTGTCATGCATGCGTTTGAACATCTTTAGAGAAATAGTTTGTAAACCAGCAGAAACAATCATGGAAAAGTAGATGGAAGTCCATGTGTCGCGAACAAGTATGGTATATCTGAGTGCAGACAACGCAATCTCACCACCAAACAAACTTACAACACCAATAATGTTGAGATCTTGCGAAAAGTCACCAATGTCTATAACTGCCATATTTACGAAGTTTATAGATGTGACACGAGATAATTCCTTGAATTCAGTGCACTTAAATAGCATATATTAGTCGTTATCTGATTGGATAATATATTAAAAAAAATCTTATTATTGTACTTTAATAGCTTACAAAATTTTAACATGTTAATTGCACCAAAGAGGTTGTTCGATGTTGTGGACATGAAGGTTAGATTATATGATGATATACAAGATGACGTAAAAGATAAAGGTTACATTATTGTATCTCATGTATGGGGGAACCAAAATATGTACAACGCAAATACATTAGGTATAGTGGATGGTGTAGATTGGAAAATACCACTGTCGTCTTTCGGTAAGATGTTGAGATTAAAGAATGTCATGGCTTGTTTTAGAAAAAGGTATTGTTGGTGGGATGTACTCTGCATGCCACAAGATAAACAGGATGAGATTAACTTGGAAATTCCTTTTATGGGTGATTACTACAGTGGAGCAAAGATGACATTGGTGCTATCTGACAAAATATACATTGTATCAGAAAAATTCTTGAGATGGTATGTCACAATATACAACATCTTAAAAACACAGAAGGAATTTCTCACAACAGACGAAGAATTATATTTACGATCCGAGAATTCGACAATTGCAAGCTTCTATGAGGGAATGTGGTTCGAAAGGGTGTGGACATACCAAGAAGCTGTGTTATCCAAAGAGATTATACTTGTTGGGGTTAATGGAATGTGTGTTAACCTATCTTGTATGGTTGCTGTCACAAGACCAACAGCATATGGAGTTGTGTACATTTCAACCAATGCTATGATAAAAGCAAGTAAACTTCAAAGCTCACAAGAATCGTATAAAACAAAGACATTATGTCTGGCAGATGTGCTAAAACATACTTCTTCGAGAAAATGTTATAGAATTCATGACAAATTCTATGGTGCATTTGGTGTTTTAGGATATAGAGACTTTGTTGTAGACTATGATATGGACATAGATGATCTTAACATGTTGCACAATATGCTTACTCTAAGGGGGATATAAGCTGGATGTCCATTGGTAAAAGTTTCAACATTGGATTTGTTCAGCCTATGTATGAACATTTCCCACAAATTGGAAGAGAATGGAAAAAAGATTTAGATGATAACATAATAGTTCACGACAACATTTTATGTATGGAAATGGCTGAAATTGGTACTGTGTCACACAGCGAGAAGTACTACAGTTCTCGTGATGATAATCCAGAAGATATCATGAGATGGATTGTGTCTGTATCCAAAAGTTGGGGAATTAGCAACTTTGAGATAATATTTGTCATATTGGGCCACAATGCTGCAGAACGTGAACCCATGTGTGAAGTGGTGAAATATCTTGATGAATTTGCGAAGGGTATGCCATTGGAACGTGTAGGAGATCTCCGGTCGGCATTTTTTTGTTGCGAAAATAGCCATAAGCCAGGCATATATGGAAGATCATCTGATGTATGCAAGATGTACGATCGTGTATCCAACGCCATAGTCGCAACATTCAACGGGATGATGATGTGTACAGAGAATTTAGGGCCACAATACACCATTATCAAGATGACAACAGTGTTAGGCAATGGATATCTGTTGATAGTCTCTGGAAATGCTGATCCTGGAGATAAAATTATGGTCCCAAAGATAAAAGATTCTCGTACAAAACGTTTGGGAATTGTCACATCCGAATGTTCTAGACGAAAAGGTGTGTGTCTTGTTTCTGCAATAAACATAGAGGGAGATTGGGAGGATTGCGAATATGTTTCTTGCGAATATCCTTTATAATAATGTAACTGTGGTGTATCTTTTAAAAAGTATATGTTTTTTTAAAAAATATCATCCATTAGACCACAAATTCGTAAGCATTAACAGAATTTTTGGTTTTCTTTGGAGCAACACATACATCTTTGCGTTTAGACGATTTGGATACAACAATCCCAAGACTTCTTTTAGAATTGGAACTGTCATATACTTTTGCCATTACAATAATGTCGCCCTCGTCGGCGTTTCCACACATTATTAACGGATAGCTATGGTTTCGTGTGACAACCTTGACGATGGTCACCATTTTGTATATCATGAGCAGAGATAACAACTTATAACAGCTCTAAAGCAGTTGACTACCCTTGGCATCGGCAACGATTAGATAGTTTCATAAGGCATATTTTTCCCATTTTTTACCTCTCAAGAGTGCTTCTATGAAACATTTTGTCCCCACAAACGTTTGAGCAAATATTTGTCGAGAAGAACTGTGTTTCATGGACCATGTCTTTTATTTTTTACCCCTTAACCACATTTTTATGAGACATATTCCGACATTGGTAACCTCAGTTGATACATCAGCATATTGCATCATACAATCAAGTATCTGAGCAGGGTTAAATTCCAAATCCGTGAATATGCGAACCGTCCATGACATGATTTCTTGCATATCAGCTGAAGAACCAGTATATTTTTTGTGACATACAACAGTTCTAAATACTTTTTGTACACACAACGTATCACGAAATGTAACGCTCGACACATTCTGTTTCCAATAATCTTGTACAACTGGAAAGGGTTTATACATTGGTTGAATAAATGGTGTTCCAATATCACCACCAACAAGTTATATCACCCTTGGAATATGCATGTCAAATAATATGTTAAGATCATCTATATGTCGTAATCTACAACAAAATTTTTTCCAATATTCCGATTGTATAAAATTTGTCATGAATTCTATAACATTCTCTTCGTGCATTCACATCCAATACTCCAATTCCAAACTTTTATTCTTATTGTGTAAAGGGGGTTTATCAACAAGAAATGGACAGTAACCAAACGTGGTTTTCACATAATATTATCTTTCTTTTACTAAATACCATTAACAAATCGGATAAATTTAGATCAGATCCATTAACATGAGAACAAGTTTTTTAGAAAGCACAGTTTCTTGAAATGTCCATGACTGTTTAAACCATGAATCCTTCGAAAAATCCAAATTGGGATTCTTGGATATCCATTCGAATTGCAGTGTGAACCCTGTACCAGATTGTATTACATCTGACATCATGGACCACATTCTATACTGGTCTGGAATATTGTACTCGTGATCAGACAACACCAATGTCATATCAGATGCACTGTAATAATCACGAGGAATTTCCAACTTAATCTCGTTTATCTTGTGGCATACAGAGTTATCAACAGTATTCTTTCTTAAAATGGTTCATATATCAACTAATCTGCGTATCTTATTGCGATCGGATAGTGGTATTTCCAATCTATACCACTGTTAATACCAAGTTTATCAGCAGAATACATTTGTTAAAACCCTCATGAGAGATAACAACATATCTTTTTTAATGTCATCGGTATTATCTTTATACATTACAGTTGTCATAGAAGGGATATGAAATAAACGTTTGGGTGACATTGTAAAAAGATTTAAACGGAAAATATTGGAAATATCATGCCAATTTTTTAAAAACATCTACCACCCACGGTTATGTTTGTGTATGGTATAGAGATTGTTGATGTAATCCTTTTTTCCCAACAACGAGAGCAATTCATCCATCACCACGATGAGTTGTTTCTCGATATAATAGAGATAATCCACTTCGAAGGACTTTGTAATAACTTCCTGTGGAGTAAACATCTTTTGTCCTTGTAATTTGCATTTATATCCAAGATCCACAAAGAGATATTCCAAGCGGTTACCCAATTCGACGACATTTCCATCTGCAATCAACCGTTTATACATGATGACATGAGGCACACTTGTACTTTTGTAACTCTCCAATGGTTTAATAGATTTGGTCATCACCAATTCTTCAACTGGTACTTTTCCACGTATTAGTCGTAACAATTGGCCGAAAACATACGCAAATACCTCGTCTTCATCACACTCGAATATCATCTTAATGGTATTAGTGTAAAGATTACGTGTAAATGTGCAATAGTTTCTTCTCGAATTTGCAACTCCTTTAGTAGTAACCTTCACACCATCATACATAAGATATCGTTTTTTAGTTAGAAATGCCATTTTTTCGTAATATTTTTCCACCAACAACTTTAGTGGTTTAGGTAATTCACGATTAATGTACTCTACAATCTTATTGGCCATTGCAATATTTTTCTCACGATCGGTTTCTCCATCATGATATATCATACACGAGTCTGTATCGCCATATACAACAGTTACAGGAAAGTTATATCTAATTTTTTCTACAGTGGTCTCTAACATTCGTCGTCCCATGTAAGTAATACTTTCTGCAGTTGGTACATGTCCAAAATATTTGTTGGAAGCGAAACCAGTAATACCGTAGATAGAGTTAGCACAAATCTTCAACGCATTTTGTCGACGATCCAACACCATTCGTGTCAACTCGTCTGTAGTTTCTTTAAGTTGTGCCTTGACTGAGAATCTCTCATTCAGCAATCCTTGAGCCAGATCTGGCAACAATCCAATAGGATGTTTACGAAAATAATGTGTCTTTTTCTCGTTTATATCAACCACATTTACCATATTTTTGTTGATATACTTGGATGAAACATGAGTGGATGGACAAAAGTTGTATGAGATAAGCACACTTGGATACAAAGATTGGAAATCAACTACAGTGCATCCCTCAAAGATACCCCATTTTGGTTCCAAGACAAATGCACCTTCATACTTGAATGCATCTACTGTTTTATCTTTTCTTTTGGTCAACACAACATCTCTCTCAACACACTTGAATATAATCTGGTTAAGTACCTTGAGTTGTTCACCGCGCGTGTATATATCTTCGATGGAACAACACATTGCTCGTGCCATTTCACATACCTCTGTCCACATGAAAAACTTGTCGAAAAGAAGTAATGTCAGCACCGAATCGTGAATACAGTACTCTGCAACAAGATGTAATCCATCCAAGTCACGATTGCGAAAATACTTGAACATAGTCTCTGGTAACATATCTTTCTTTCCATCGTTGAGGTATGTTCGTGAAACAAAGTCCAGAGAATATTTATCCAACTTCATGCGACGAAAAAAAAGCATCAAGTCGATGAACACTCTTCCACTTACTTCGATGCGATCGTATACGTTTTGTCCATATGCACTACTCGACCAATTAACCTTTCTTGTAGTTGTTTTCCCATACTTTCCTCTAGCCATATTTGGTAACGGAAGTAATCTCAACTTCATCCTTGCTAGAATATATCCCATGTCGAAACCAAAAATGTTGTATCCTGTGATGATATTTGGGTCTTCTTCGCGAATAATTCTTGCCATTTCGTTGATCAACTCCACTTCATCATCACAACCAATACATGTAACATCATCTAAATGGATACCTTCCCCAATATATATCATGTATTTAGTAAGAACATTACCCAAATATTCTTTGCATACAACACTTATCATCTCGATACGGTCACATCTTCTATATGGTTTTGGCATACCAGCACCACTGTTGGATACTGTCTCTATGTCGATACAAGCTATCTTTGGATGAGTTACAGTTGTTTTCTCTGGTAATGCATACAATTCCTTCACATGTACATGAAGATATCCATCTTTTTCCTTCCATGTATCTACTTCAAACCAACCAACAAAAGAGAAGTTATAATACGAAAGAAATGCAGTAATGGGATCGACTTCATCCATACATTTATTCCATGTCTTGGAACAAAAACGTTTCATCTCTTCTGTATTCATGAATTCCACTCGTAAATATGTTGTTTTGGATGCAATGTTAGTACTGGACGCCATTATCTTCCTGTCAACACGCGATGGATATACTCCACTTGCTTCGGCTATTTGCAGGATATAGTCATCGCTTGCTGATGGAAGGTAGCAATATGGACGATATCCAGTGATCTTCAGGGTGACATTTTCCATTGCATTGTTGAGAGCATGTGCGTTGATGCAGAAACGAGAAGTCTCTGATATTTCCCACTCGTAAATAAAAATTCGCATATTTGAGAGGTATTGAGTGCCAGTAAAAATAGTCACCAAAATGTGCATATTCATCTCAATATGTCTAAGAAGGAAAAACCAAGCAAGAAAAAAATTGTGGAAGAACGAGTTCCCAAGCATGTGAGTATTCGCCTCTCATATCGCGATTATCAGAAGCTTGTTGAGGTTGGAGATATTGCTACAAGGATGAAAGAAAACAAGGAAGCAAAGAAGATTATCGCCAGTGTCATTGGAAATTTCCACGAAGATCTCAGCGTTGACAAATTTCTTGGTCTGATTGCTGGTCTTCCCGCAAAGGAGAGAACTCTTGAACGCTTCTACTCTCAGCCTCCTCGTGGAGCTCCCACAAGGATGTATTTCACCGATCCCGAGAAATGTACCAAAGAGGTCACTGAATTGTATGAAGCATCTAAGAAATGGACCAAGGACAGATTGCGTTATGACCAAAAGAAAAAGACATGCCCAACCGATGTGCGTGTGATGTTCTACGCATATATTCGTGGCAAAGAGCTTGTTCAAGATGGCAGTCCCGATATCACCATCGACAAATTTCTCAAGAAGATTGCACCAAACACTCTTACCAAGGTGAAAAACATCAAGCGTGCCAATAGCAGTTTTATTTGGGCAATCTGTAGCGAGATTCGTGGTGCTGAGATCAAGAAAAAGGCATTATCCGAGGGCAAAAAGAAAAAGCCTTTGGTTGAAAGCGAGGAAGAATCGGAAGAGAGCGATGAAGAACCGCTAAAGAGAAGGGGAAAGAAGTTTGTGGAAACCAGTGACGACGATTCTTCGGAAGAGAGCGATGAATTATCTTCAGAGGAAGAAGCACCAAAGAAGAGCAAGCCCAAGTCCAAGAGAAAGTAGACGTGTGTGTTCCACTTTTTAAAAAATGCAAATATTATACAATCTATACTAATGGAATAAGATTAAAGAAGAATTATTCTACGTCGTGCACGAAGTTCGTCTATGAATGGAATAGGTGCATTATTTGGCATTGTTGTAATCTTGAGTGGTTTCTTCTTTTCTTTCAACAATAATACACCATCAACTACTTCTGTGCCTTTTATCTTGATAATTTTACCATTATCATACACAATATCCTTTTCCCCGATGAGTTTACCATTCTCAATCAAGTGGCAAATAGAGTCTGCATTGTCTTCCCAATTCTTTCCTGGACCTGTGCATTCTTGTACATATTTACAAATTTTATCTCGGGTGGATGGATCGATGGATGGCATTTTAGCAGTTTTATTAACATTGACCAATACCACTCCTATTTAGAGGGCGACATCACTTTGGACTACCACGTTAAAATGGAGATGAAATCATCGTTAATAATCTCTACATACAAGCATCTTTCCAAAAAAAATAAGGGATGGAAGAAGGCACATATTGCCGAAAAACCATGGGAAGAAATGGCTGTAGATGTGGATTCGTTGATATTTTTCTTTATGAGAAAATATGTTGACATTCCATACTCGTCTCGCAAAGATGAAAGGATGGTAGCTGCTGCATTTCTTCACGACATAAAACAATCAACCAACTGGATCGTCGAGGATATGGCACAATATTGCATCAACCAACTTGCATTGTTACTCAAGTATCTTAAATCTATTGGGTTGATATTATATCCTGTTTGTAGTACTGGATATCCCAAACTTAAACGCGAACTAAGGGATGAAAGATTACAAAAGAGACAATCTATGCAAAAAAATTTCCACGAAAGAGATGCAACAACAGACACAATAATATCGTTGATAAAAAAATTTATCTTATATTTTCGTGATGATGTGAGGGATATTGTTGTTGAGAATAAAAAGTTAAAGAAATGTCTTAACTATTCTACAGAAGCCGATAAATGGTGTGGAAAAAACCATCGTGTCACCATGTCAGAGGATGTTGATATATTTCTTTTTGGTAGCAAACAAACCATTATTGTTAAACCATTTCTTGTTGATGATGTCCCTATATATTACCATTTCATCGACTGTAAAAGCTATTTCATCAACAAAGGCATCGCAAATTACGATGACTTTATCCAAGTAGCTTTCATGATGGGGACAGATTATAATTATGGTATCAAAGGAATGGGGGAAAAACGATCAGTGGAAGCCATTTGTAAATATAGTACTGTTGCTAAATATGTCACAGTTAAATACGATATTACCGACGAAAACTTAGAAGCGTTGATGAAAAGATACAGACAGTTCATGGAATATGTTGGATAGTATTTTTAAAAAATTATATTGCCCATCGAAGAGACTATTCCACCTATAACAAAAGATATAAACAACATATTGGTCAACTATGTGGATAATACTGTTGTGTCGCAAAAGATGCAACAGTTTACAAAAAGTTGTTAAATTTTCTGGATAATTATAGATGATACAAAAAAAAATATCAAGAAAAGTTTATATCGTACTATAACATATTTTTAAAAAGTTGTGGAATCTGCAATATCAAACATCGAGGCTCATTGATACATTCAACTATCAGCTAATGTTGTAAAAACGTCCCACCATGCGTAGATATAAATATCTCAACAACGATAGTGCATACAGGGGAGATGTTGCATACAATTCGAAAGGTATAGCAAACAAATATGTATTTCAACAGTCTTCCCTTGATATTTGTTATCTGACATGTGATACTATCGATGAATTTTACAAATATTATTCCGCAAAGAGACCATGTTCACGAATGCATTTCGAGGTTATTAACGATGAATTTTCTGCACAAAAGTTTAAATTGGACATCGATGGACGTATTGGTACCGATGAGATGGAATATGTGCTAAAGAAAATACGAAAAATATTTCGCAAGTTAACAAAATATAAGCCAGAGATACTTGTTTATGACATATCTACATCCCATCATATCATCGTTGCTAATTTTTCCTTCTCGGCAACTTCCTGTGAAATGTTGGCCAATACAGTGTGTGAAAAAATATCCAAAAAATATCCGATAGTGGCGTCGTTAATAGATATTATGGTGTATAAGAAAGTACAAATGTTTCGTGTTGAAGGAAGCACCAAATATGGACAAAATCGGTGGAAATATATTACTGGCTCCAAAGAATTATCATCGTTAAAAGACTTCAAGAAGGGTATTATCTCGTATGTTGATGAATGCTATCACATCGATGAAGAAAAGGTTGTTGATGTTATGTTGGATATTGGCGTATATTATTCTACAGAATACAATTGCAAGAAAAAGAGTTCTACAACTATTCCCTATGGATTTGTTGTAAGAAAGACGTTGAATAATCTCGTTGTGTTAGATCGCATTGCTTCATCCTTTTGCGATATTTGCAGACGGGTACACGACAACGAAAACGCATACATTGTTGGTCAACGATTTTATTGTCGAAGGGCTAATTGATGTCTTTTAAAAACCTGATTTGCGACAAAAAACAACAATGGTGGTCAAAACAAAGTTGCGTACGTGTAATATATGTGGAATAAAGAAGAAAGTGGCAGAATTTTCATCGGGGAAAATATGTAATATATGTGAGAGAACATCAACAGAAAGCGTGTCAACATTGCGAGAAGAGTCAACCGATGATGAAGTTTCTACAAAAGATGACAGAGTATATATCTCTACAAATGGTGATACGAACGATGATTTGCGATCTCTTCATACAAAAATAGACCATTTGCATCAACGATTCGACAAAATGGAAGTGTTGATGATGGGATTAATGGAATTAGTAGGGAAAATTAACTATGATATGGAAATAAACAAAGTAAGAAAAGACGAGTAAATCTTTTTAAAAATTATATCATATATTACTATAGAGATGTATATATATTTCCATCGACACAGTATCATATATAGGGATATCTTCGATGCATTACCGATATCTATTGTGTAAAGTACGATAACATATACAAATCAGATATACCAAAGGAACCATGAGTTTAAAATATATTGGATTGTATTTCATCGTGATATAAACGAAATCTCAACAAATAACACCGCTCTCTAGTTAATTAGCGAAATAAGTTTACATAATAGTTTGTCCGATACGGTTCATGCTAGAGATATTGTCGCATTTTATCAGAGATGCCAACATATGTATACTGTAGTTTTTAAAACATTTACTCTACAACTATACGATAATATAATTCTCCGTTGGGTCTTGTTATCTTTATCACATCACCAATCTTCCATCCATACCATCTAACAATTGGATCTCTCAAGAATATTTTTGGCAATGCATCGATAGTAATAGAACGTTTGCACAATAATTTCTCCACCATTATCCTTGTGCAAAGTTTATGTTTGGGTACCATTTTGTTACTAATAGGGTTGACAATAAGTTCGTCAACAAAAAATACCTTGCAATAATCTCTCGAAGTAAGAGCATCAAGTAGTTCGTGTAAAAGTCCATCACGATTGTATTGGTTGATATAAAGTACAACAATAAAATTAGAATTCTTTGTTGACTCGCTAAAGATTGCATTGCTTACCTTGATAACAACACTCTTGTTAGAAATATCGTCTGCTACTTGAAGTTCGATGATTTCTGGCAGTTTACCTGTCTGATCAGCACGTTGTTTCAAGATAAATTCCAAAGACGATTCCATTCGCTGTGATTGCCATTTTGTTAATTCCATTGTAGTATCGCTGTGAGATTCAAGGGATATTGGTACATTACTTCAATGGAAATTTTTAAAAATATCTCGACCATTTATGCGAGAACAGAGACGTCAACTTCATCATCATCGCGATTGTCGATCGCCTTGGTAAAGTTGGATTTGTTTGCAAGTCGACCCGAATCTTGTCTCAAATGGCCGATGGATTCGAAGTGGTGAACAACCACATCGTCTCCATTGTTTCCGATGACGATACTTTCGCCACGAGTAACAACATCGTCGATAGTTGCAAGGAGATCATCATCGGTCTCTTTTTCAGCATTGCGAACTTCCATCTTGGTGAAAAGTCCTGCCAACAGTTCAAGAATCTTTGTCTGATTGGCATTGGCTTCGGCAAATTGGGCAGCAATCGCCAACAATCCATCGTTCAGCTTGGAAATGTCAGAATGGTTGCTGATAGTTTCTTTCTTGGGGATAGTTTCGACAACAATCTCATCCTCGGAAGAATCTTCGGAGGACGATTCAGACGACGAAACGACCTTCTTGGACTTGACTTTCTTCTTGGATTTCTTTGGAGGCTCATCTTCAGAAGACGATTCCGAAGACGATTCCTCTGATGAAGTCACCGCGCGCTTCTTCTTCGTGGCAGTTTTCTTCGGGGTTTCCTTCTTGGCAGCCGCAATCTTCTTGACGAAGAGATCAGCATTCTTGACAGGGTTTGACTTTTTGGTAGACTTCGACGACATTGTGACGTTGGGATGGGGGAGAAAGAACGTTGATAGTGCGGCGATTTTTTCTTCCATAAATCCGCTCATTATTAACATTTTCTCACCCGATATTATCGTCATGTTCGTCAATACTACACAAGTTTACGACAATATTTTAAAAATATCTGAACTTTTTAAAAACATCATCTACTTGCTCACATGTGGTAAAAATCCCATGGTAAAAATCTTTTCCTTCTCTTTGCTACTCATCTTGTACTTTCCATCGTCCTCATAGTCATCATCCAATTGGTCAGACGTCAACAATCCAACAACAACATTTTCTCTACGTTTCTTGAGAGGATGCTTACCGTTGATGGAAATGTCGAAAGTATATTCCAATTTTTTGTTTTTGGGATATTTTTTCCATTTGACATCCTCTTTTTCAACCAATCCATCATCGTCAGTAACACCTTCTTTTCTTGCTTTTGTCCTTCTTTCGATGTTAGCTTTACGTAGTCTAACACCGTTCATCGAAATGTTTTTGGTGACAAGGTTAGTAGTTGCAATCGCACGATCAACGTCTTGAATGTTACCATCTTCATACAGTTCTTTCAACAGATCTGTCGCAAAAGAATAAATAACATCTATAAACAGATCCGAGGATATATCACGAATTGTATCGGTGTTAACGCCTTTGTCGATTCGTTTGCTAGTTTTCATGATACCACTGTTGATGAAATGCGACCCGAGTTCTAAACTAACAACTAATCACATTATCGAATGCTATGACAGGAAGAAAAAAGGTTGCTATTAAACATACCAATGGACCATCGAAAAGAATTATTGCGACACATACAACCCGGTGAACAAGTCGGTATCAGACTAGCGCATCATGCATTGTCAGAGGCGACGCAAAGTAGCTTGAGTGCATTCCACAACGCAGGATTAGGAAGTGGGACGGTTTCAAGAATATCGCCGTCTCTACAACAAATAATGGATGGTGTTATCAACCAATCTAATACTTCTATGCTTGTTAAGATAGATACAAAAGTGGAAACACCTATTTCTCGTCGCGCTTTCCGTTATTATGTTGACGATATTACTAACTCTATTGTTGATATTGTGTTGGATGGAAAAGATTTTTGGTATCATATCGGAAGAGAATTAGGTGTTATTCCAATTGGAAGAGATGGAAAATCTACAATCTTTCGTTTCCACATTAACTATCACAAGTTAGTTAACGATTCTATTACGCTGAAACACCTTGTTGATACTATTTTCAAGGACTTTGTTGCGTTCCATTCTCCAGACTTTATCTCCATTATAGATGTACATTTGGATAACGATACGCAAATATCTGGAGTAATGGAATTATTGGAAAGAAGTATTGGAATAAATGGTATATCAAGCTGTCTGATCGATGGTACAACAATTGTTACCACAGGATCTAACCTTGGCGAAATACTTAACGTTCAGGGTGTTGACAATACAGAAACCATCTCCAACAATGTGTATGATGTAGAAAAGAATTTTGGAATAGATGCAGCTCGTGAAGTATTATATGATGAGATATTAGCAAAAGTAGATAACGTACATACTGCAGCATTAATCGCTGATTTTATGACATGCAAAGGATATGTTACATCTTTTAAGAAAGATAATCCTATGTTAAAAGCGAGAGGATTTCTTTCATCCATTGCTTTCGAACGACCTAAAAACGATATAAAAGCCATTGTTCGTAATGGAATTGTTGATGATACTAAATCCGTGTATTCACAGGTGATAACTGGACAATTACCCAATGTTGGTTCCGGTAGTCGACTCTTTTCGTTGGAAGAGTCTGATGAACTAGATTGGGGAATGGAATAGTCTACAATTTTTAAAAACTGTTAATATTTATCAACCACAAAAGGGATAAATCCATCAACCAATGTGTTATTCTCATACTTGAAAGCTTAATTTCTAAATATTTTTTAAAAGTCTGCAACTTTATTCGAGATCTCTCAACGGGAACAACGATCTAGCAACAAAATACACTTGAGCCATCGAAACATTTATACGATAGTTTCCATCTTCAGGAATAGTGTACGAAAAAGCAAGTCCAGGACGAACACTGCAACGGCCAACAGACTTGACATCCACTTGTTCATCAGAGTTGTATGCTGCAGTGTACACAACTCCATCACCACTCTCGATGAGTCTCGCAGCAAGTGCATGACCTGTGACGCGTTTCTCTTCATCAACAACATCGTAAAGGCCACGGATCTTGACATCAACCTTTTCTCCTTTCTCTTTCTCGATCTTTTTCTTCACAATGGCACAAATGGAAAGAAGACATTCGTAGAATTTCTCATGTTCAGCATTGTCGACATCGAGATAAAGTTTCATGACGTTCTTTCCGGTGCCAGTACGCTGACCACCTTTCTTTGCATATGTTTCTTCTTCGACACCATTGCAACGGAAGAATGCATCTGTATTATTGGGGCAAGTAAAGCAAAAAGATCTTTCCCCATTCTTGTACTTGTAGAGAAGATTCACGCGAGAAATGCCACCACTTTCTTCTTCGTCATCCAACCTGAGTTTCTTTGCATCGAAGTTGTCGGAATTAACCAATTGGATGTCACGAACAACAGGCAACTTTTGCGTGCCGTTGATCTTCATCTTGACCATTCTGTTGGTAGTAACGTCGATAATAGAATCTTCGTTGTCGCTTTCGATCTTTCTCTGTTTGTTTTTAGCCATTGTGCGATGTATGTTTTTTGCGCACATTTGTTCACGATGAATGGCTCATTTTTTGAGTAATTGTATATAAATAACAATCGCACCACCATCAGGTTGTTACAATGTCTATTTCTCAACGCAAACGTCTTCTCGAGATGTTCTTTGCAGAACATTCTCATCTTTCCAACGTAGACAAAATATTCTTCGACGCAATGGATAAGACTTTCGCAAATGGATTACTACTATCATCCAAAAATGTCGATGTCGAAGAGCTTATTGCTAACAAATTAAGCTACAATGCCGATGTCAACGTTGCTAACCAGTCGTTTACCATACCATGGATGACATCTGCTGGAACTTTTATTGTCAACGGTGTAGAAAGAGTTCCACTTATTCAAGAGGTAAAAGGTCGCAATATTATCTACGTCTCTTCTATTGCTGATGAAAAAGGTTTGACCATCATCGCTACAACACGATTCCTCAACGCGAGATTTCCTGTGCGATTGGTGTTGAAAGCAACCGAAATCTATCTTGACGTTTCTGCAATCTCTCGCCAATTGGAAGAAGGTGATGACGATGATGATGATGATGTACTTCCCAATGTTATCACCAAGGTACCATTGGCGACATTGGCGGATATCTTTGGTTCTCGCATCGATGTTGTTGATATATTGGAAGGAATGGGAGCAAGCGGTGCAACTCTCTCTATATTACTTGCTTCGTTGAAACCATCCAGTATGGAAGCTCTTCCCAATAAAGATGCATTAAGAGAAAATATTTTTAACCTTCCACTTGATGATATGGAACTTGCTGATGACATTATTATCATCACGTTACTTCATATGTTCAACGAATGTGTATCGGTATATTTTGGTAAAAAGTCAAGCGACAGAGACAATTATGCCAATAAATGGTTGAGAACATCGGGTGATATCATCTCTCCCATTATTTCAGATATCATCTCACGAAAAGCAACCAATTATGCGAGAGCATTAGATACAAAACTATTGTCGATGATGCGTACTGGTAATATTACGATTGGAAAAAGAACTTATGCAAAAATGGTGGTCCAAGTAAGCAAACGATCTACTTTCGACATTCTTTCAAGTGTGCGTAAGGTTGCTATTCCATGCGATGAAAACTCTGCTGGAGTCGGTATGAGACAACTGCATCCGTCACAGAATGGTTTTATTTGTCTTAGCGAAACACCTGAAGGAAAGACAACAGGACTGGTGAAAAGTCTGGCATTAACATGTGTAATAAGTCCCAAACTTGATACTCCAAAGATATTACATCGCATACTTCGTTGGATTCGACGTCAACGCAATAAGATTCAGGGAGATGAACATATAACAAGTTTGCAAACTCCCATTATTCGACGAAGAACATCGTTACGTAGAAATTTGGATACCAGTTCTGATGATGATGGAACAGAACCAGATGGTGTTGTTGCACAGGTTGATGAAATGCTGAAAGCGTTGTATGATGAAACCAAATATGTTCGAACATGGATTATCTTTGACGGTGTTGTTATTGGGTATTTTTTTTCTAACAAGGATGATGATGAAATATACAAAGAATTTCGTGACAAGATGAAGAAAAAGTACAAATACATCTCTATTTCAAACCCATCCAAACTTATGGTTGAGGTGCGTACATGGAATGGAAGACCAATGAGACCACTTTTGGTTGTTTCTGATACATCACCTGTGGATTGGAAGAAAGTTTGCAGATGTAAATCGTGGAAAGAATTGGTAACAAACGGATTGGTAGAATATCTGGATCCATCGGAAACTAATGTCGTTGAAGATAAGATTGCAGGATTGGGATACGAAGGAAATTTTGCCAATTTTAAATATATGGAAATACATCCTTGTACTCTTTTCGGGATGCCTGCTTCGTTGATACCATTCGCCAACCACAACCAATCAGCAAGAAATATTTTTGCTTCATCTATGATAAAACAAGCAATGCAATTAGTTGCTAATCCACCATTATACAACGAAGGAAAATATCTGGTATACGGACAAAGACCATTGGTTGATACTATTACTTCTGATATATTGGGGTTGAATGAGAATCCCAATGGCATTAACTTGATTGTATGTGTACTATCATACACTGGATACAACATGGAAGATGCTATTATTGTCAACAAAACATCGGTTGATAACGGATTATTTCTCTCGATGGTACGTAACGTGCACAATAAAGCCACAGATGGAAATGTATTTCATGATGAAGATGAGATATTATTGGTGGAAGGAGAGAATGCAAAGAAGGTTACTGCTCTGAAACCTTCGATACAACAAACAACATTCAACGGTGTAACTGTGACACGAATGACACCATCTAGTGTACCATCTGTGAATAATGGAAGATTGTTCATCAAAGACGACGAATATCGTGAATTATCTGTTGGTGATAAGATTGCAAGTCGGCATGCACAGAAAGGTGTTATTGGAAGAATAATGTATACAAACGATATGCCATTCACCGATGATGGTATTTGTCCTGATATCATCTTCAACCCACATGGTATACCATCACGTATGACAATGGGACAGTTGTTGGAAGGAGTTGTGGGAACCCAATGTGCAATCGATGGATCTTTCTTCGATGGTACATCTTTCAACGAAGATCTAAACATCGATGCTATATTGGAAATGGAGCGAAATAACTCATGTGGATTATATTCCGGGATGAGTGGTGAATATATGGGAGAACATCATCTTGGTACCATCTATTATATGCCTCTTAAACATCAGAGTAAGGACAAGGTGTATGTGAGATGGATTGGTCCGAATGAGCTGTTTTCACGCCAACCAGTTGCAGGAAAAAAGAAAGGTGGTGGATTAAAATTCGGTGAAATGGAAATGGATGCTATGATATCCCACGGTGCTGCAAATGCTATCAACGATACAACGCGACAGAGCGATATGTGCAAGATATCAACGTGCGATATATGTGGTCTATTTCCAGCAACAGAAGAAGAATGTGGTGTATGTTACTCGACCAATGCTGTAGAGATCGAAGTACCATATTCGCTGAAAGTCTTTGCGGATCTATGCAAATGTGCCAACATGCTGATGAAGGTGAAGGTCGATTAGTAGTTTTTAAAAAATTGGATTAAGAATCTTCTGACAATTCCACAATGTTTGCACTATTAACATTCATCCTCACACCGAGCGCAACTCCTTGTATCATCTTCTCGATACCAAACGTTTTGGTGTGTTGGTTTTCGAGCATCTCATGTAGTTTCTCAACGGTCTTTTCCAACTTTTTCACACGCTTTTCCAATTTTTTGCATCTTTGTTTTGTATCATCAGAACTATCATCAGAACTATCTTTTTGCATTTCAGCACTGTTACAACGTTTACATCTATTCCATCCTTTGGTAAATTGTCCAATGCTTTTGGTTTTACCGCAGGATGTGCATACTTTAGGTCCTGTTTTGTCGCCCATTGTTAAAGGACTGATTTATTCATCCAAACTTCCATTTAATTAATAGAGTTACAAAATGGTTTACACTGTGGAATACAGAACATGTGATGGCTGTGACAAAAATAAGCCACAGACGGATTTTTACAAGACTATCAAGAAAATATGCAAGATGTGTCGCGATGAATATACGAAAGAACAAAGGCAACAGTCAAAGGAAGAAGAAGAAATTGCCAACATGAAACGTGATCAAGATATCAAGAAGCTGAAGAAGACGACTATTACTCAGCGTGATACTATCAGAAAGATGGAAAGTACAATTGCTATCATAGAGGAAAGAATGACAAATATGGAGGTTGGATTGGGCGATATAACTCCATCCAAATTTAAAAGAAAAGGTATGTTGCGAATTAAGTAAGATGTTTCTAAAAAAAATCTTTGCATTAAATTGGTGACAGTTTTTAAAAATAAGATATGCAATAGAGAATAAACCATGAAACTAAGGTCGAATGTTACAAATATGTTAACCACAACGATGATATAATACCAATAACTTGTAGAAAATCCAATGTGTTAGAATATTATGCTATTAGTATCATATAAGAACTGTGTTTTTAAAAAATCTAATCGAAGCTAACTACCAACCCACGAACAATGCCTTTGAAACTAACATCATACCCAAAATTGGAAACTTCTTCGCGAAAGATGTCGATATTGGGTACTTTTTTTCCACCATGGTGCTCATTCATCCATCTCTTCATCTCACTGTGGAGGATCTTAATGTTAATCTCTCCTTCATCATCCTCAGTGCAACATTCTGTGATATATCGCAGAGAAAAGTTGTTTGCCATAATATAATCCTCAGTTGTTTTACGTATTCTTCTTGGAATTCGCAAAGGTTTTCCATCCATTTTTTTATACTCTTCAACCAACATATGAAAGAATGTTTCTCCAAATTTGTGGATATCTTTCATCACCGATGAGTCCATTTGGTAGTCATACTTTGTTAGTGTACCCTTCTTTTTACGTTTGCGATAATCTTCTCTTGTACGAAAAATACTCTCAAATGGGATTACGATGAGACGGTTCGTGAAAGCAACATCGATGTTAGGAATTTCTATAGGAGCGTTACAAACGATGATGAGCTTGAACTTGGGAACAAATGTGCGATTGTTCTTAAAAAGTGCACGTGCAGTAATAGTATCACCACCGCTCAACTCTTTCACCACACCAATCTTGATGGTTTCGTTGGGGTTAGGTTCTTGGAGAAATACCGACAATCTACCTTCTAATGTAGACAACTGTGGATTTGCACTATCGGCATTACTTCGTTTACCAGTAACCAACGACGTTGCAGCTACGGTCGCATAATCCCCAAGTGCAGATGCCAACAATCTTTCTATCATAGATTTACCATTGTTTCCTTTGCCCCACCATATGTAGACATATTTCTCTTTATTACGTCCCTCCAATAACGATGCACACGACCGGATAAAGAATTTGCGAATCTTTTTGTCGGGGAAAATTTCATCAAGAACATCATCCAAATATTCTCGTCTCTTTTTGTCCACCTTATCAAGATAACAAATATTGGTACTCATCGACACATAATCCATCGGTAATGCATTACGCAACTTTCCTTTCTTGATATCGTACACACCATTCTTCATACCAATAAGATGTGTCACAGAGTTGAGCTTGCGTTGAAATCCATTATTGGTAAGTCGTTGCAAAAGATCTCGTTGAATACGCTCTCGAGAGATGACAGCAGAGAGGTAATTTACGATATCGTCGCATGCATTTTTCCATTCATCACCCTCGTATTGCGAAAAAGAGCGAATATACTCAAGAAAAGTTGTACTTAATTCTTGCCAAATTTCTGCTGCTGAGATCTCTATCCATTTTCCATCGAACATCCACACAGTAATAGATCTTCCGTCACCAACACAGACATACTTGCCGACATATCCTTCGTATATGAGTGCAACAACATTAGCCTCAGAGAAGGAACGATTGCGTGACGAATGGTTGTTTACCAACCAACGCATTCTAGACTTCATCACCTTGGCAAGAAATTCATCGTATATTTGTGGTGAAATACGACGCATCTCACTCTCGAGCTCCAAACGACTGCATTCAAGGACTTTTGCTTCTTGATATGGCAAATCATCTACCTTGGAAATTTTGCGATGCTGGTAGTTGATCATCTCCTTTACACGTTTGGTTCCATGTTTAACAGATGTGACAAAATCACGAAAAAAATCTACAATACTTGGTTCTGGTGGGATTGTTTTAGAACGATGGATGATTTTCGTGTTATTAATCTGCGCTAATGGTAATACATTGGTTATTGCAGTCGAATCCATCCATTCTCCCTCAAACACTGGATCATCAAATCCATCGGTAGAGTACTCTGTTTCAGCGTCGTAAACTGTTTCGTGATCAGATGACATGTCGTCTATGTTGGATGGTACTGACAACGATTTCGTCACAGCCAATCACAATAGACAAAGCATGATATTTTTTAAAAAAGTGGCAATATTCCACTACTTGATACTCAACATAATTCTCTCTTTTGTTGCATATTTTCGGAGTTGCTCCTGATGACGACATCGACCAATATCCATTACCTGGAACATTGGTATCTTTATTCATACGGTTGTTATTTCCAAAATAGAGGATTTTTTCGAAGTGTTGGTTTGACATTGTCGACGAACTGTTGGAGAATATGCAAAATGTCAAATCGTCAGTTCAACGTTGGTTCCATTGTAAGAGACAGTTGGTACATGAATAAAACACGCTTGCACCTTCATCAGCACTTCGTGATTGTATTTCAAGGAAGGTAACGGTATTTTTTCCACAATTTTTGCATTTAATACCGTTTTCTCTCCTCATCTTTTCTCCGGTTGTGCCCAATATCATCTTCTCTATTTCATCAACATCCATCCTGTTTATAGGGGAATTACAGATGGTATTGACGTACTGTGATAATAGCTTTGGATCGTTCTCGATGAGCCATCGGATACATTGTCTCGCGTATTCATCCATGAGTTATTCACGATTAAGAGAGCTTTGTGTTTTTCCGCGCGGTTGGGAAAAGTTCTTTCAGTCAAATTGGGCATTAATCGACGATATTTTGTCAACATTGCTTACATCTCCATACAAATTTGCACCAAACAACCAAGATATATTTCGTATGTTATATATGATGCACCCAAAAGATATTCGTGTTGTCATCGTTGGACAAAGCCCGTATACAAATGGCAACGCATGTGGTATACCATTTGTTACTAAAAGTGGAAAAACAACAAAGACATTACAGAATATTGCCAAAGAATTGTCTCGCCAATATCGTTATTTCGATGAAAAAAACGATATCAACAATACAATAATACAATGGGTTGATGAAGGTATCTTTATGCTTAATATGTCCTTTTCCATTGGTATTGCACCACCAAAAATGTCTCAACACGATGAATATGTACTTAATCATGATATACTTTGGGAAGAATTTGTACGCAACTTGGTGCGATATATTGCAAAGAAAACAAAGAAGAAAATACCCATCATCCTTCTTGGTACAGTTGCTTGGAGATTGGAAGATGAAATAATGGCATCCTATACTATCGTCAAAGCACCAATTCCAACACAAAGTGGATTTATTGGTAGTGGAATATTTGCAAAGTGTGATGAACTTGTGGAGATTAACTGGGTATAATTTTTAAAAACTACTGTATCATAACCATCATATCGTTCATGATTAGTTATTTCATATACCAGTCAGCAAAAGATGTATTATCGGGAAAGTATAAATATTTAGCAGTCGATGACAATAAAATATCGCCCATATAGTTATATACAATGCTTTTTTCTCTCACCAATTTTGTGTCGATGATTGGCTTATACAACGGTCTCGAATTACACTTTTTTATTCCATTATCTGTCATAATAACATTACATTTGCCATGTTCCGTGATGTATTGTGCATATACATCTTCGTTGATATCGCTTCGTATTGTGTATGCCAGTTTAAAAGAGACAATTGCTGATACTAATGGATCTTTTCTGTTAAAAGTTGTTTCATCACGTTTAACAACAAGCTCATATGATATCAAGTGGTCTTCATACAGTTTTTTCCCATTCTTCATCACCACAATATATTTCCCTTTACGAGGTTCCCATAAATATTTCCCTTTATGTGACGGAATGGAGATAATATATTTACCACGATGACCAATTTCCACGATCAGGATGTTGCATTCATACACTTCTTCAAACAGTCGGTAGTACTTCGTTCCATCTAAATTTTCGTTGATTCCATTAAGTATTTCTTGGTTGCTTTTATCCCACATTTCTTGTCGCACAACGTTCAGCAAACCGTGTTTTATTCCTTTTTGTACTAATTTTGGGAATTTTTTTGCGTTGATACCTAATGCATATGCAATACAATCCACAAATAATCCACCAGTTCCAAGTCGTGTATATCCTTCCAAATCATGTTCGACTGTCATAGCAATTGGTAGTGGACCACGTCTCCCTAACGGTAATATTCTCAACGTTATCAAGTCAGCTGCAGATTCTTTTCTAGTATTATTAATACCTCGATAATAGATATATGTTTCACGGCTAGGATTCTCATAGTGGTTGGATGAATAGCAGTTAATAATGTGTTTGAACTTGTTTTTATTAGAGAGGCGATTAAGTTTGAGACCAACATACAAATCGTCTGATGGGGATGTATACCACCTGGAATATTTGCCATCAAGTGGATATTTAATCACCAATCGACCCATTTTGCGATATTCTTCTGCCTCTTTCTCTGTATCCAACATTATTGGTAGGTTGTGACACTCTCTCGTGTAGTTATTGGCGAATAATTCAGGGAGACGTTTCCGCAAACTATCTATCTTAGAACGAGTCTTAGTGGTAACAGATCTGGTATTTTTCTTAGCATCAAGCGAATACTTTTGGTACAACTCGGCAAAATTTTTCCGATATTTTCTCAACAATGTCGATACTATTGCAACAGAGACAACAATCGCAGTATCATCGATGGACAACGATGCAATCGACACTCTGAGAATCTCTTTGTTGTATCGGAAAACACATCTCGTGTGAGGATACGCAACATATATGACAAGAGAACGGTTCTTGTGGAGTATTTCTTCTGTGATATCTTCATCAAGTATACCATTGGTGACAGTTATCACCCTCGCAAGTGTATCATCGTTGATAATTAAGTCCTCGAGTACCACCGCACTCCAGTTGTCGATCTCTACCATCAACGATGCTTTGGTGTTAGATTGGTACGCAAAGATTATTCGTTCTTCGTCGATACCAGATGCAGATATGACCTCGTTGGCATAGGTAGCAATGTTGTCCAAATCGGTCCCATCGCAATCGAAGATGAATTTATCACGATATATCTTGAAGTCTTTTCCGTTTCGTTGTGCCATTATTACTCCATTCCTGTCTGCTGTTTTTGGGATAAAGTCGACATATCTTTTGGGAATATTTTTACCAATGGATGTGGAAATTTTTCGTCTAACCTTCTCAACATCACCATTGTACGATGCGAATACAGACTGTGATGGAGCATATTGGAGTACAATCTCTGCCCAATCTTTCATCTCATCGAAGGTTTTGTCAAGGTTCAACTCGTGAGTGTTATCGCATTGGTATACAACAGAAAAAGAATCAAGGTTATATTGTGGCAACTTTACCTTTGTCACCAACGTTGCAAGCGCTATTGTATCCTTTACTACAGAATTATATTCCACCAATATGCTACCGAGACTTGATAAATTAGATTCTGGATACTTCTTGATGTATTCGTCATCCATTGTTCCAAGTCCACCGAGATAGATGGAAATGCATCTGTGCACATGTGGCATACTCATCCCATACTGTTCGTTCAGCACCTTTGCTACGCTTGTTGGCCGATGTTTGCTACATAGTCTAGCAACCATATCGATGCAGGATGATACTTTTCCATCGTATCCATCCATATCATCCATAGATTTCACCACTTTGTTGCGATCGTCCAAGTATAGCATATCAACAGTGCAATTGTATTTCTTTGCATATTGCAGAGTTCTTTTCACAGATTGGAAGGCCATCATGATCACGAAGTGGCGCTCCAGAAATAAGCAGAAACGATATCACTTTACTAACCTGTGTTTTTAAAAATATCATATATACACATCATATCGTGCGCTAGCTGTGCAAATGTGTGTATTCGTGATTGACATTTCTTTATATTTCCAACATTTCTCGCCCAAATTATTTATTCTAATATGTCTCTTCCGCCCAAACGTTTGTTTCTTGTTCCTAACAACTGTGATGTATAAAGATAATGTCGACGATAAAAAAAGGATATATAGCTGTTTCTCATGTATGGAAAAACCATTGTATGATCCAAAGGAATTCCGAATTAGCGGCATAAATTGGAAAATACCACTATGCAAAATTTTGCTATAGAATATTTGGTCTGCTTTAAAAATATTCGCTGGACAAATTCGGAAAAAGACTGGCGGAACTAATTTTCTGGTCAAATAAGGAGGTTTTAAAAAAAAGATGTGCTGTATTTCGTGATATTTGTCTCCGGGTTTAAAAATTTTTTGGACGATGTGTGAAAATATGTCGTGAAATAAACACCCCGACACATCGTGAAAAAAGGGGCCTACACTGCTAATATCAGCGATAGTTGTGTCAGCAAAATTTAAAATGGAAAATATCTGGTCTTAAATCTGATCATGCAATACTCAGCACAAACCGGAGACCCATAGTTAACAATGGGATATAAAGACATGGTATCAACATGGGAATGCGACGGATGTGGTACGATCCACGAAGATGATGATAGCGACAACGAGTTTGTGGCATGTTGGAAATGCGACAACTTGGATAGAAAGAAGATTAAACTCAAGTCCGAACTCGACGATATCCGCAAGGAGATGAAACGCATGGAAACAGAATACGAAGCCTGAAACGCTCGGATGATCTGTTGATTGTTAGAGACAGGGAACTTAATAGCGTCAGAAGCTTGCTACACCAAGCGGAGACACATACCAAGATTGTTGATGATGAACTAGAAAAGGTCAAGAAGCGTGTAATAAGACTTGAAACGCGTCTAGGATCTGCATTCGACATGATAATAGATGCCGCAGACCGCATTAATGGCATCAAGAAAAAAGGGACATGTCTAAACGAAGACAACATTCCATTAGGAAAATTGCCAGGAAAACGGCCATAAGACAGATAGTAAAATGGGATTCTGACTAAACAACATGTGTCAGTTGGTCAGATAAAACAAGTTTTTAAAAAATTACATCCTGCTCTCTAGTCCTTAGCATCGCGTAAACTTGGAGATTTGTATGAGGGAAACAAAGTGTTATCTTAATATATTCTTGTTTATTTTGTCACACAAGAAATAAAAGATGTCCTGCTATTTCTGCCCTAAAACTGTCACATGTTCCTGTGAGCGTGAGTTGGAGCAAGATATCCCCTTCAGGGAACTAACTTGTATGACCACCGATGAGATTACACAAACCAGCATCAGACATCGGTTTCAACACGAATCTGTGCTGGGAATATTCTCCCTCCACATTATAACATATGCATATTCCCTTGCGTCCGTTGGGTCCAAGCACAATTCCGAGATATTTGTTCTCTAAATCTTTTATTCTTGGTACCATAACACTATCTATGACATCTGCAATTCCATAAATTATTAGCGGTATAAGCTGGCCTGTTCTTAAGATTGCCTCAACAACAGACATTTCATATATAGCGTTGTTGACCAACAATTCGCTCTCAACGCTGATGACAAGTTCTTTAGAATCGGAATATTTCCCATCGAACAGCGTGTCAAGTCTGTTTTCGGTGTCTTTTCCAGTAGTATATGTCATGAAATCGTCAAGTATTATCTCTGCTATTTCTGTGTATATCGTTGGCAGTGTGGAAAATCTCCCAATTTGGTGAATTATATCCTTGTCACCAAATCCCCAATTTCTGAAAGCATTAACCGCTTTTTTAACAAATTCACGTCCACCTAGGCCAAATCCCACTCTTTTGGAACGTGTAACAGTAGCGAACAGCGACATATCCACCTGAATGGAATCTTTGTCAAACATCATTCCGGGAATATTTTCCTTCCAAAAAGTGCCAATATTTGTAAACTCACGATACATTGGTTGGATGAAACTATTTGGAACATTGCCACAAATGCTCATCCAACTTACATCTCCCTTAGAGTATGCATATTGGGCCATTTTTATGTTGAGATCATCTATGCTTATATTGTAATCTACATTAAAATCCTCATATCCCAACATTCCGAGAGTTGCGTAAAATTTGTCATGAATTTTATAACAATCCCTCTGACAGATACTATTTAAAGCGTATGCAAGCTCTGTAGAATTGCATTTGTAGAGTGTAATATCGTAGCCCAACCGGTCGAGAAAACCAGTTTCATCAAACAAATTAGATAAAAGGAATGGATTTTTAGAATTCATGTACTCGATCCTTTCGACCAATCCTGTGAGGTTAATGCAATCTTTATTGTCGACAACAACAAGCCAATTGGATAGAACAGCTTCCTGATATGTCCATACTCTGGTGAACCAAGTTTCCTTAGATACATCCAATAGTTTGTCACCTTTGTACGATTCCATCCACCCATTTTCTTCATCCGTGAAATTTCTGTCATCGTCCATAGCATTTAATACCATATCAAACCATTTTACGAAATTTGTAGATAGATTCCAATTCGTAGTTGCTAATATAATTGTCATCTTTGCTCCACTGTAGTAATCACCCATAAAAGGAATTTCCAAGTTAATCTCATCCTGTTTATCTTGTGGCATGCAGAGCACATCGAACCAAATATATTCCACCTTGAAATGTTCCACCACCTTTGCTATCCTTGATATTTTATCGATGTTTGACAATGGTACTTTCCAATCTATACCACTGTTAATACCAAGTTCATCAGCAGTATACATTTGTTGAAACCCCCATACATGAGATATTGCCGCATATCCCTTCTCTCTTACATCATCGGCATTATCTTTGTACATCACAGTTGACATGGAAGGAACATGAAATAATCTTTTTGGTGGCATATTGCAAAAGAAATTTGGTGTTGAATCGCGGTTCCAAGAAAAGTTCTCAAATTATCAAACCCAACAGAAAACATATGTGCTGTGATTGGGTAATAGAGTGTATAACCTTTGGTGTGCAAGTAATCATGCAATGTTTGTATGCAGAAAAGAAATACTCTGTTCGTGTAGCAGAAAACAACATAAGCTCCAGAGAAAAGGTCATGTGTCGACTTAACTTTTCCAAGATCCGAAATATATCCAGGTATAGATTGGGTTCACACATGTTTATCGTAATACAGTTATGGATTGTGGAGAGGGTAATCGAGTAAATGTGCCTATGTATTTTTAAAAACTTTACTCCAAATGTGTAAACATAGAGGCAATGAAATGTGTAGTATAATATCATCTCATCTGAATAGATTTTTCTTACAAAATGCCACTTAAATCGCCTGTGAGATTACTTGACGTCAAGACGATGAAAGTGGAGATGTATATAAACATTCACGAAAATGTGAGAACAAATGGATATGCATGTATTTCTCATGTATGGGGTGAACAGAAAAATTATTCGCCAAAAGAATTAGGAATTACTGGTGATGTTAATTGGAAAATACCATTGTCGCATCCAAAAAAGTTGCAAAGGATAAAGCTGTTCAAGATCACGAGATGAGGTATTGTTGGCTTGATTTGGTGTGTATTCCTTAGGGAGATGACAGAGAACAAGATCGTGTTGAAGAAATTCCGCATATGGGAGATTATTACAGAGGAGCTGAAATAACGTTCGTTCTTGAGACTGTAAGAATGTCAACCTCAGATACTGTTGTTAATAAAATTTTTGGACTTATTGGTCCCATAGTAGGGACAGTTGTGACAGGATCCCTGGGAGACGCTATCACAAGTTATCACGATTCAGACCTGGGATCTAGACATGAACAATGGTTTGAAAGAGTGTGGACATTTCAGGAGGCCATACTCTCGAAGAAGTTAAAATATGTTACTTTCCGAGGAAACTATCACGATTTCACCAATGTTCTCAACGGCATATCCAAAGCTTATAAGGACAGATCGAAAAAAGTGCAGCTGATGTTCGATGAAAACACTGAGACAACTGCATTAAGTCGTGCTGTGGATGAATATCATGAACACAAGGTAGATCTGACAGAAATATTGTACAAAAGTTGTCAAAGAAAATGTGCCAGATCGCATGATAGACTATATGGAGTGCTGTCTATATTGGAGTACATCACATTTCCTGTAACATACGATATAGCTATGGAGGATCTTAACAAATCTGTCATCTCTTACGCCCATTCTAAAGGAGACATAAGCTGGTTATCCGTGGGTGGAAATGTCAACAAAGGTTTCATACAACCAATGTACGAAGAATTTGCTCGAGTTGGAAGATATTGGAAACCTGCTACAAAATCCAACAACGGGGTAAGGTTCGAAAACGATGTACTGTACGCAGATGTGTATTCGATAGCTATTATACAACGCTGTGAAAGTGTTGTTAGAACAGAAGATTTTATTGGATGGATCATAGATATGTTTAGAAGTTGGAAAATATCCAACAGTATGATATCTCGTGTATTACTAGATTACGACGACACCGATCCCAAATACTGTGAACAAATCCGAGATGATCTCGATAACATCAAGATAGACCAATCTGGCAAAGTTGCGATAGGATTTTTTGCGTTGAACTTTATGAGACTCAACGGTCTGGCTGACAATAAAAGAATGCACAAAGAAATAACTGTCGCCATATCTCATAGAAAAGGAGAAACAGTTCCGTTAATTATATGTGGAAAAGCAGACATAGGAGATGAAGTTATGTTAGTAGAAATGTATGATTACAAAGATAGAATGCTTGGAATTATCACATCTGGATCTGAACGCAAAGGAGTTTGTCTTTACCCAAAGACACATATATCTAGAGATCTTTATGTTTCTCACAAGTTTCTACTATAACACCTTTTTAAAAAATATACAACCAAAAATCCAAACTTTGGTGTTAATATACACAGGTAGCGATAATAGGAATGTTACACTAATACGTTTTAAAAATGGACAACAGCTTAGTACAGAACAAAATGTTGATTTTTAAAGATTTGTTTGGTATTTACAGAATTTTCTGTTAATCATATATGGTTCTAAAATCTGTTGCAATGTCTGAAAAATATCCATACACCGTAAACGATGTGGATAAAACCATAAAACAAATAAAAGAAAAACTATGGTTTGAGAAATCATCGGCGCTCGATGAATATGTATCGGAACTTTTCGGAAACCCTAACCCATCCACAGACATCATATGTTCGAAAACAGATAATCATACATTGGAAGAACCTGAAATCCATTGCGAAATATGTTGGATGTGTGACACAGATCCATGTCGTTGTTCAGATGCGAAACAAAGATCCATAATTCCTCTAAACTTATGGGAAGATGGATCCGAATATATTAAGTTCGATCATGTCATGATAAAACTAGACGGCTTGTTATCAGATGAATATCTGAAATATGCAGGATGTTATGTATCACCAACAATCCATTTTCGTCCCATGTGGAATGCTGTAAAATATATTGCAGTGTCGTATGTTTCGTCAGAAGGTTGGCTCAGAAACGGATTATTTCGGCAGCTAAGAAATCGCATACATCATGTCGGAAGAAATATGGGAGCAGAATATGTTTGGATAGATGAACTATGTCTTCCTCCAGGAGATAGAACCAAGTATTTGGAAACAATGGGGGAGATATATCGTGGTGCCATAGCTGTGTGTGTGATTTCTGGTGATGTTATAGACACCGGAAATCCATATGCGTTATTTTCGTCCATTTGGATGCAACGCGCATGGACATTCCAAGAAGGATATAATGCAAAAAAGTTGGTTGTGTTGACCAGTATCGTTAAGAACAAATATGCTATCATGACAGAGAAAAATATACCCGCTGAATATAAATATGTGGTGCTTTATGGAAATAGTGTGAGAATGTCTTTATCCGTTTCAACAGCTCTCAGTCGTGATATTACATGTCGAAACGATATTCCATACGTGATTGCAAGCCTTATGTCGGGAAAAGGTGTGAAAATATTCACAGGAATGACAGCATATTATGTTGTATATTTAACGCTCTGTATAGCGATACTGGTTGTGCATGCTACTCTCGAGTTTGTATGTATATTTGGGAAATGCAACAGTGTATTGTCCAAATTTCCAACATATCAGCTATTTTTGTTTGCTACCGCTTGTGCATGTATATTGTATCTGATACTTTTTTATGTTTCTTACGAATTTTCTGGACTAAGATGGAAAGATGTCAACGGATTGTTTGTCGACAGCGATGCAGCAGATACAAATGTATTGTTGTTATCTCCTAAATCAGGATGTACTACGAGAAAATGTTGGAGCCCAGATGTTACGGAACAAAATCCAATAGATATGGTTACATGTATGAACCTAACAGGAAATATGCCGGACAATATAGATAACTTGACATGGTTATGTCCTAGCATACTTGTTCCATTGTCGCACAAAAAATACGTGGGCAAAATAGCATTATACACTGCTGGTTTGCTCTATCATGCTCTGCGTAGATATGGATTTCGTATACGTGGCAAACTTTTAAATAAAATAGAAACTCGCCAATTTATGAGAATTTTAAGAGATCTCGGCGAGTGGTCATGGATACAAGACGCTATAATCGCGGATACGGTCCATGAAAATCATCGAATTTTATTGGTACGTAGCAAAGATGATAATGGTCTCGATTGGATGATGTTTGGATTTGTGATGTTGGATGAAAATAACATTCTATATCGGAAACATAGATTTTGGATTTTGCCACTGACCCATGAAACCGCAAATAAATGTGGACAAACTAGCAAAAGTTATTGGATAGGAGAGAAATATCCACGAAACAAATTCTAGGAACTTGATGTGAATTGTTGATGAAAATTTTTAAAAAATTGGCCCAAGTATTTTATTACCAATATGTCTATTATTCCACCGAAAGGTTTATTCCATATTCCATCCATAACAATTGTAATATACACAAACGTGATGATAAAAAAACAAAGGATATGTTGCTGTATCTCACAATGGGGTAAACAAAAGATGTATTCTGTTGACAATTTTGGAGGAATTATTATGGCATAAACTGGAAAATACCATTATCTGATCCCAATAAAATAGACAGGTTGATCAACGCCATGAAACATTACGAAATGGGGTATTGTTGGTTAGACATCTTGTGTATGCCACAAGATAAACAAGATGAGATAGATCAAGAGGTTGGTTTTATGGGAGATTATTACGCAGGTGCTGATTATACGTTGGTATTACCCACAACATCACCCAAAAAACTGTTCGACATCAAGACTATGACAACATATCAGGAAATGGACATGTAGCTGTTTCTCATATATGGGGAAAGATGGAACACGATTCCGAGAAGTTTGGTGTCGGTGTAGGCCGGAAGATACCCATCCATAACATGCTGTGCTTATCTGAAATGAAATACCATTTTTAAGTTCGTTGGTTGCGTTACAACCTCTTATATCTTGTACGAAAATGTCGACTGTTAGGCCTAAGAGAATATTCGATGTCATGAACATGAAGACATGTCTCTATGAAGACATAGGTGCTAGTGTTGTGAGAGATGGTGGGTATGTTATTATATCTCATGTGTGGGGAGACCAAAAGCTACATAGAGCGGAAGATTTAGGCATAAAAGGTGTTACTTGGTTGATACCATTGTCAGATCGCGAAAAACTGGACAGGATACTTGCTGCTATGAAACGCTACAAGATGAGATTTATGTGGTTTGATGTGGTTTGTATGCCACAGGGCAAAGGGGAAGAGGAGATCGAACGTACCCTTGAGATTCCAAACATGGGAGACTACTACGCCGGAGCTAAGATGACACTCGTATTGGCCACCGAGAAGGATGATGGGGTGGCACATCAGGTGCTCAACAGGGCATACAGCAAGGGAAATGGCTTTTTAAAGAAGATACCATTTGGATCGAATGTACACAAATCGTATGTGAGCGTTGCTGGAACTGCAATGGGCATAGATAGCGACAAATGGCTTGAAAGAAAGTGGACATTCCAAGAAGCCGTGCTGTCAAGAGAGATGAAGTATGTGGGATTTGGTGATGAGACCGACATCAGTCTCACTGGAAGACTTAATCTCTTGGCAGAACAGAATGTCATGAAAACATTAGCTGGAATAGGCCGTACCTCTGCAGATCTGGCCCAAGCAACAAAGGAATACCATAAAGGTGGGTTTAACTTGGGTAGGGCACTCTATGCTTCCCGTAACAGAATATGTACTATGCCTGAGGACAAATTTTATGGACTTCTCGGTGTTTTGGGATACAAGGATTTTGTTGTGGGGTATGGAATGGACATAGAAGCTCTTAACATGCGTGTCATCGAGTATGCATACAACAGAGGAGATGTAAGTTGGATGGGTATTAGTGTCGATGGAGAGACAGGATTTATCCAACAGATACACAGAGATACTATCAGATACGCTGGAGGAACATGGAAGGAAGAGGTGAAGGGATCATCCAAGCTAGAGTTCGGAAGAGATGGTATTGTGTATATAGATGCATGTGCTGTTGCTGCCGTTACAGACTGTGTCAACGTCTCTAAGGACAAGGATATTGGGAATGTCTTTGCTCAGGTGATAACAAAGTTTGGGGATCTGAAGTATACACCAGAAAACATAGTTTCTGCTATAACAGGATATCGCAATATGCCAGAAGGAGAGAAAAAGTTGGCCATAGAAGCTGTTAGTATTGCTGGAAAGACTATGCGTCTTGCGAAAGCTGTAATATCTGCAGCACTCCCAACCGATCCCAAGGCAGCGATGAAAGAGCTTGAGTTGCGTGAGGAGGTGAAGGAAGTAACCCATATACTTCAAGCAACATCCATCAAGTCTAACAAGTCTTGGCCATTGGTAGCATACGGAGACTGTGACATTGGAGATAGGATTTTGCTTTTGCCTATCTATGATGACTTCAACAGAGCTCTTGGAATAATTGTGGACAGATCTTTCACGACATCCGCAGACAAAGCTGTGAGAAAAGGAATTTGTCTTTATCCCAAAGGAGCAATGCCAGAAGATGAACTTGTCTTCACACGACATGAATTCTTGATGAGCTAAACATCAGACAGATATATATATAACATACGATTGTAGTTTCGAATATACCACCACAGATTCCAAATATATCCAACAAACATAAATCTTTAATGGCTTATTTATACCGTCTATATCCAATAAGCCAGCACAAATTCCATGAATAAGACTCTTGAAGAGAGTACATGAAGTGGACTTGTCATCGACATGTGTGTGTAGTTTGTTATCTCTTTTATATTTTTTAAAAATTTCCATAAGAGAGAGAGAGAGAGAGAGAGAGAGAAATCATGTTTAAAATACATATTTTTTAAAAACGTATCACATATTTCGTGATGCAAATGGGTATTAACAATGGTGTAGATTGGAGAATACCGTTGTCAGACACCAATAAAATAAGCAGATTGGTTAATGCGATGACGTGCTTTGGAAAAGAATACTGTTGGACATTTTATGTATGCCGCAAAATAGACAGGATAAGATTAAATTCCGTTTATGGATGACTACTACAGTGGAGCAAACCTTTTAGCGAATTCGAAGCACCAAAAAGATACGAACAAAATATCTGCGTTGTGGTTTGTTATCGAATAGAACCGACGAATATAATTATGGGAAACCATGTTACATTTGTCAGAAAGTTATGTTTTTAAAAATATCACACATTTGTAATATTTGTCTGTTCTATAACAAAAATTTATGCGAGACATATCTAGACTCGTCGCTTGAAACCTTTTTGTAGAGACATATGCCTTTACGTTTATCAGACTTGCATACAATTCCAAAAATTCTTCCATATGTATCATACATTCTCGTCAGTACAACTTCATCACCAACGTCGGGATTCCCACAAACAAGCAACGCGATATTATCACCTGTTTCGTTAACTGTTGCCTTGACAATGGTTAAATCGTAGCATGCATTCTTTGTTTCCGAGATGATGTTTAACAGTTCGCTAATATGTTCTTTTCCGAACTTATGTAAATTCTTGAGTACATCTTCTTTTGCATTTCTGGCATAACTGTCGAGATACACTGCTGTCATCTCGACAAATATGTCAGAAACATCAGAATATGACATGAAACAACGAGCTATATCCATGTCACCTATTCCCCATTTCCTGAACGTTTGACACATCCATGCAGTAAACCCTCCATTCTTATTGTAATCTCCAACAAATTTTTCACACTGAGATATCTTTGCAAAGGAGCATGTGTTTATGTACAAAATATTATCCTCGATCTTAATTCCACATACATTTGGACTTTCTTCTTTCCAAATTTGTCCAATAACTTGGAACCGTTTGTACATTGGTTGGATAAAACCATTTCCAGTGCCTCCGCCAACAGCCAACCAACTTATATCTCCTTTGGAATATGCATGTTTTACGATAGCATTATTCAAGTCTTCCATATTCATGGTGTAATCTACGGGAAAATCTTTGTAATCCAACATACCCAATGCACCATAAAATCTATCCTGTTGTTTAAAACAATCTCTGCCAGAACAAGCTATCATGGTATTCACCAAATCGGTGCCATACATACGAAAATCCATTCTGTTTCCAAATACATGAGATAGCGAGAATCTGGAAACTCCAAACAAATATTCTGTATAACTGCTATCCATACTGTCCATATAAGATATTCTATGAGCTATTTCGAACATAAATACGTAAATTTCTACACTGGTGATAAGTACAAGCTCTTTGGCCATCGCACCTTCTTGAAAGGTCCATACTCTTGTAAACCATTTTTCTTTGGACAGATCTAACATAAGCTTGCCAGACTCTATTTGAGCCATTATCCAATCTTTTTCAAGAGATGTAAATTCTCTCTTTTTCTCTATGATATCTCCCATCATACTGTACCACTTTTCGTAACCTTCTGATGGAATTGGATCTGTTGTGGGTAATATCAACGTGTAATCAGCACCCGCGTAGTAGTCTCCCATGAAACAAACTTCTTGGTCTATCTCATACTGCCTATCCTGATTCATACAAAGGGCATCGAACCAACAGTATTCTTTCTTGAGATATTTCATCGCATTCTTTACCTTGGTGATTTTGCTATGATCTGACAAGGGAATCCACCAATCGACACCATTCTCGATCCCCAATTCGTTAGCAGCATACATATTCAAGGTCCCCCATACATGAGATATAGCAACATATCCTTTTTCTTTTACATCATCGGCATTATCTTTATACATGACTGTTGTCATAGAAGGGACGTGAAATAGTCTTCTAGGTGGGGTTAACATGATGAAACAGATATGAATGTCGTATCGGTAGAGTTGATGCTATTCTCAATGCCCAGTTTTTAAAAAGCTAATCGATCTTTTCCGTGAACATATCTGTGTCAGCAACGCGTGGTAAAGAATTGGTATAAAATTTCAGAAACGTGATGCAAATGTAGGTACAGTTCGTGAAACATGCAAGTTTTTAAAAATCATATACTATATATCCTAGATACGCATAACAGAACTACACACACATGTCGATGACAAGTCCACTTCATAACTCTCTTCAAGAGTCTTTGTCATGGAATTTGTGCTGGCTTATTTGGTATGAAATGGTATAAATAAGCCAAAGATTTACGTTCTCAGCATTGTATAACCTTAGAGTTCGTCCTGACAGAGTCGTCGTACATAAACCCGTGTATATTGGTCGCTCCTCAAACTATCGACACATTTTCCGTATGTCTAACAGTCCCGCCACCAACGATAACGCTTCTACCAATGTGCACTTTCTTTCCGTTCTTTATCAAGGGAAGTCACGATTCCATTCTTCACACATGATGGTATGATGACAGATAATCCAGCTTTTTTTTGCTTTCCTATTTTCCAAATGTGAGATATATATATATATATATATGTATCCATTCTCTTTTATATCATCAGCTACGTTTTTATACAATACTGTCTTCATGTTGATAACGTCGAACAGTCTTTTGGGTAAAGGTCATGTTAGCAAAAAATTTATGATGCCACAATTATGTTTTCAAGGTCTTTCATAATGGATAGCTCGTTTTAAAAAATTTGTCAACAGTATTTACAAGCATAATTTTTAAAAATATTTCCAACAAAGATGTGAATATTACGTCTTAAATATTTTTATCAGACAACCTATTTTTACAAAATATCGCAATGGGTTTTGCCAAGAAGCTCGAAAAGACAACGTTGGACAACACGCGCAAATGTTACAACTGTGGAGAGATAAAAGATCGTCATGATGGATTCCACAAAAGAACATCCATATGTAAAGTTTGCAAGAGCCAAGCCAATCGCGAAAGATATGTCAGAGGCGCTGCTCATGTTTCCACTTCCGATATGTTGTCCATCATCGAGAAGATGGATGACAAGATGGAAACAACAATCGGCGAGATGAAGAAATGTATGAAAAAATACGTTCGTCGTCGCGAATTTCAGTCCGTTACAGACGATATTCGTGACCGACTTGAGGCGATGGAATATGTTATGGTAAAACATGACATGTACGCGTCCGACGAAAGTTTCTGAGCGTGATCTGATGACGATAGGTCAGATATGTCAAGAAAATAAAGTTTGTCATGCATAGATATCGTGTGTTTTTGTAATAGTGTTTTGTTTTTAAAAAGTATGATAAAGCCTCTTACGCAACATAAATTTCTTTACCAAGATGTCTCTTACTCCACCCAAACGTTTATTTCATGTTCCGAGCATGTCAACTGTCATGTATGTTGATGTTGCAGATAATGTAAAGGAAAAAGGATATGCTACTATCTCTCATGTATGGGGTGAACAAACTCTTTACAGTCCCGAAGACATCGGCATCGAAGCGGGAGTAGATTGGAAAATACCATTGTCCAATATGAACAAAATGGATATGTTAAAATCGGCTATGAAAAAATTTAAGATGGAATTGTGTTGGTTTGATGTGTTGTGTATGCCTCAAGGAACAGAAAATCAGCATCTCGTTAATAAAGAAATTCCTTATATGGGAGATTATTACATGGGAGCCAAGTTGACGATTGTGTTCTCTGATAAAGGTAACCATGAGCCACGCGGTGAGGATATTGCGGGGATTAATAATCCTATTGCGAAAGGCTTGGTTAAAGGTCTCGTGAAATATTCTGAAACTATGTCCTTAGGACAGACCGTCGAGTTTTTGGACCTCGATAGAGAGCTTTGGATTGGCAGATTATGGACATATCAAGAAGCTGTTATGTCTAAACAAATTTGGCTCGTCACACCCAACAAATTTTATCTTGATGTGACTAATATGTTGAAGCGCTTGGGCAACTATGACAATAAAATTGCTATAGAAAGTATAGAAAGATATGGGGATTCCATGGATTTAGCTCGTGCTATGATGGCTTTTGGCGAACATAAAGCTTGTCTTGGAAGAATAATGTATGAATGCCGTAACAGGAAATGTTTTAAATCACAGGATCTATACTATGGTATGTTGGGTATTTTGGGATATACAACATTCCCTATTTCGTATGACATAACGATGGAGGAACTTGGAAAAAATTTCATGGAATATGCATATAATTACCATGGAGATGTAAGCTGGTTAGCCACACATATAAGAACTAACAAAGGATTTATACACTTAAGCGATGAAAGTATATCGTTGGAATATGGGCTTAAATATATTGGAGACCAATGGAAAGAGGACGAACCCGGAGCATGTAATATAACATTTAAAGATACTTTATGGATGAACGCATGTGTAGCAGCTGATGTGACACACCAGGACTATTGCGATCTAGATGATTATGATATGTACAAAGAATGGGGGTTTGACAAATCCGATGTAATTAAATGTATAACTGGACATTGCAAATTATCGGATGGAGAAACCAATAAATTGGAGCATTTCTATGAAGTCAGCCAAACTAACCCAAGTATTAGAGGAATGCTCACATTCGCAGTTAGATTCACCAAACGTTATGTAGATGGTAATGGTAGCACTAATAAATTATTTAGAAAGGCCTCCCATCATGAAAAACTTGGTTGGACGAGAGTATGCAGTGTAATATGCATAAAATCAGGAAAACCTATGTTAATAACAATTATGGGCGAGTGTGATGTTGGAGATAAGATCATGATATTGCCCATGCATGACACCTATGAGAGAGCACTTGGAATTGTTGTGGATGATAATCTTGTACGCAAAGGAATATGTTTATATCCTAAATTGGACGAAATCTATGAATATACTCCATACGAATTTAAGTTGAGTCATGTTTGAGCTTTTTTCCATCCATTGTCCATTTTAGTATACATTTCAGATCCATTTCGTATCGTCTTTAACATCATCTCCTTTTTTTCTTCATCTCTGTCCTCCAAATTATCATGAAGTTATTGGTTTTGTATTTGTTAACAATTAAATGGGTGTGTTTTAAAAATGTATTGGTGTTTTCTATCTGTTTTTATCATGAAATATACAACAGATAGATACATTATGTCAAGGAAACCCATTTTATCACCAAATATACGACATATTTTAAAAAATATCTATTTTAAACAACATATTTTCCCATTCTTTCTATCTTTTTTATCACGAAAAAAGTAGATTATTCTATCGTGATAGTTATTCTTCGAGTTATTCTTCGGAAGGTGTCATCGAAACGGATCTTTACATAAATCCAATATGTTTAACTCTGTTGTTTACGATCTCAAATATTTCGTTTTTGTAGCTTCCAAACCCAGGTATTCGGAATGTACATCTTTCTTTACCTATTGTAGTAGTTTCTATTGTGTCGCCAATGTTATAACCACCTGTCTCAAGGACTATACTAGAAGTCTTTGTCTTATATATATAACCAGCACTATACAATTCTTTGGATAATATCTTTCCATGATTCTTGTATTTAAGCACAATATCTGGATTAAATCCGAGAGAAATATCATCATCAACCCATCCAAGGACCATGATACCGTCTATGAATATTACATAGTTGAATATGTCTCGCAAATTTCTAATATGGTTCCTGTCTCCTCTTGAATACTTTTCTTTCACGAATATACCTTGTTTATACAAACTTTTGTAGAACTCCTCTATGGCTTTATCTAGTGTTAAACCTTTGGGAATATCTGTGTTTATGATACCTGCTATACCATAAACATAGTCTTCTTTCTCTGTACATTTCCTAGTGGATTCACACAGCGATGAAATATAGTTCCATATATCCTGTTTTCTATTTGTATTTGCGATACGAGAGATGTATATTAACATCCAATACAAAAATCTACAACATTTCGTAAGCTGTTTCTTCTCGGTGATAATGTCACATCCATGTCTTTCTCCAGCTTCTTCGACTTCCAATAATTTGTATGGAAATAGTTCCTTTAAAAACTCTCTGTCGAATGGTTCGTATTTGTATGTTCCCGACTGTTCGGTACAGAATAATAGTTTGGGTGGTAAAACAGCTTCTTGCCATGTCCATACTCTGTTACCCCAACTACATTCTGACATAATCCTGAGATAATTCCAATATTTGTCGAAGAGAGTTTTTATGTTACAATCTTCAGACATTATAAGGGAGTTTTCACTGGCTTCCAAATGTTCTTTAACATCTTTAGCGAAATTTGTCAACACTTCTTTCTCGCTATTAAACCCAGAAATGTCACATGTGGTATTCAACAAACATATACATTCCTTACATTTTCTATAAATATCTCCCATAATTTCCAATGGTTTATCTTCAGGTCCCTTACTTTGGTCGATACAAAAATTATCCATCCAGAAATATCCTTTGTGGTAGGAAAAGATTTGTAACAATCGTTCACGTTTTTCTTTTCGCGTCTCAACGTCCCACGTAATTCCAATAATTCCATGATCTTTCCATACGTAATCTACGGTTCTATCGTTAGTTCCCCATACATGAGAAATACAACGATAACCGTTTCTTTGGATATCTTTCTGTAATTCCTCGTTTCCGAAAGGTTTGACAAAAGATATCTTATCGTTATCACCCACATGGATGAGATAGAAAAGTTTGTTTGCGAATAAGTTATCCATATCAACAATATCGTTGAGAGATGGTACAAGGTCGGTTGATAGGGTATTCATGATAAGAATTTGGAACGTTACAAATGTGTACAACATATTATAATCATATAAAATTTTTAAAAGGATCTCCCAAAACACATATTTATGAGAATGTCTGGTGATCGTGACCAGTATTGGATGATGAAATTTTTAAAACCGTTGATACTATTCATGAAAATGGGATATGATAATATTCCTATCTTATCATGACATAACAGATAACTATTCCCATTATAGTATGGAAATATTCATGATAATATGCTATATTTCCATTTTGGACTTGGTAAAATTTTTAAAAAATTCATCCATACATGTTAGTGTAAGATGGTGGTAATTTTTATAATTGTTGATGTACTATTACATTACAGGACAAATATCGTCTTTGTCCTGCATGTGCATGTTATTGTAAGCTTTCACGAGTTCTTTCTCATGGGCTATTTCATCAAGTGTTCCAGCATAACCCAATCGTAGTTTGACACTCTTTGGATATGTTTTTACAAGAGATACCTTACGAACTAGTAGATGTTTTTTGGATCTTAATTTATTTGTATAGTCGGCAGCTACATATGCTACATGTTTGTCATCTACCAAGACCTTGATGGCATATTTATCTACATGGTTATCATCATCTAGTTCGAGTGTTATGTTATCCTTGGAGAAAATATGGTTACCATAGAATCTCATACCCACTGCCATGAACTCTCTGGGATTCATGTTGTCTCCGATAGTATCTGTAGAGCTTTTGTAATTGTCCCTATCTACTTTTTCCAACTTACGTAAAAGCCTCTTGATGCACTTTATATCTTTTGTTCGTCATCGTTCATGTTTTTATAGGTAGATTTCCGAATGTACTTCTTGATCTCTGGGTCTATCTCCGTATAATCCATGCTATCTACATATAATTTATGCTATAATATACCACTATGATAAACCGCGGATACAATTCTATATGTATGATGTATGGGTTATAGTTTTTAAAAATGGTATAATATATTCCAACCACACACAAGCTAGAATAAATCGTAATTGCCTATTTTTCGTGCTCGATATCGTAATCCATAGAATCAGAGTTGTCGATTAAAGATTTACGTGTTGGAAAGTATGATGATATATTTTAAACCTACAATGTAGATTACGTTTCTCATATATCACCTGCGATATGCTGTTAATTTTATCCAGAGATGGTCTTGCTAGATGTCTTCTTACTCCGTGTTCCATGAGATTTTTTATTGCCGTCACGAAGAAGCTGAGGTATGTTTATCACCTTATCAGTTCCCTTTATCTTTAAATTCCCGGAACCATCGTGTTCAAACCCCATAGATATAAATAAGGCAGTATCTTCCTCAGAGAACCTGATCTTTGGGCTGACGGCGGGATCTTCCATATCTTCGTCATAGTTGCTATAGTTGCCATAACCAGTCTGATCTATGTTTATAACATCCCCTGCCGATAACTCACCAATTTTTGGATCTTTCCAATCTATGCTCTCATAAAAATGTCCGTTGTATCCAGGATTTTTAGTAAGTTTTATTCCTTTTTTTCTTTCATAGCGTGCAAAGAATTCTTTCTCTACTCCATCAAACGTCTTATGATAGTGTAGAGTTATACCAAGTAGACCACTTATGCCGTAGTAATAATCTCGTGGGTCCTTACACATCCGTTTAGTTGTTATCAAATGGGTTATTAAGTTCTCAGGCTTAGATAGATCGTTTATCATAGATATCATCCATTTGGTTTTGGTCTGATTTTCATCGTTGTCATAACCATGTACAGTTATAGGTAAGGAACACAGCTTATCTTTTGGCAGAAGTAGGAGTTCATCCGAAGTTTCTTTCGTATATAACACATTACGAGAGAGACACCATTCTTGGACGGTCCATACTCTTGTAAACCATTCGCAGTTAAATATCGTTGTTAGATATAGCAGAGCTCTTTCCTTAAGGATCTGGGGACTATCCATATTACAATCAGCGACTTTTTTTTCGTCGGTTCCCCATTTGTAATCTAACATACAAATGCATTCCTTGCATTTATTATAGATATCTCCCATAATGTTGATAGGCTTTTCATCCTTACTTTGGTCGATGCAAAGATTGTCCATCCAAAAATACCCTTCGTAGTGGTTAAAAATTTGTAGCAATTTGTCTCGTTTCTCCTTGCGAGTCTCGACTTTCCACGTGATATTTTTTATTCTATGATGATATTTGCTACCTTTCTTATCCTGATTGTCCGTTTTCCATACGTATTTATCATCATGTATCTTCCTTTTGTCAGCTTTCTTTGGTTTGTCGGGAACTCCCCATATGTGCGAGATACAACGGTAGCCTTCCTTTTGGACTTTCTCTCTCAAATGTACATCGTTAGCGATAGTTTTTCCATCATCGTCGAGTGTATGAATAAATGGACCTTTGAGAGATAAATAGTTTCCATCCACATGGATGAGAAAGAAAAGTTTGTCATCGAGTAATTTTGTTATGTCGGCCATGTGGACAACGATATCATCGAGAGATGGAACAAGGTCGGTTAATAGAGAATCCATGTTGAGATGAAGAATTTGTAACGTAACAACCCTATTTACAGACCTTCTATCATAATATACATTCCTCACAACGCTTACTTCTATCCTATCTCCCATGTAATATCCGATACATTATCTTATTTTTTTAAAAAATCTCCTTATTATTGTGTAAATGTATTTTCATATATAATCCAATGTTTATTTTTATTCTATCTCTCGTGAAATATACGATACTTTATCATACCATTCATACAAATGTGTTCATGAAAATGGTGATAATTTTACACATCTTCCACTATAATGGATAAATGGCGATGAAACATACACATTCTATGATATTATCCTATGGTCGTTCTTTTTAAAACATCCTGTATTATCTGCACATATCAGTGGAATATTCTTATAGATATACTGCCTGTTTATCTAGTTATAGTCAGCATGTAAACATAACAAAATTTTCACCATATTTCTGCATTAATAGACATCATATTTCTTTGTATTTGGTACTCTTACGATTAGTTGTATAGGATATGATTATGTAGAACTAGATATTTGCTTATCTACATATTTTTAAAAATTTGGTTTCCATAGCTAAGGAAATCCTTTGTCATATCCCAAATATTCTCGAATATATACACATATTACGCGATGTTTCTTGGCATCATCCTCTGTACATTTATTGCTACAATATCTCGCATAATTGCACAATAAACACTTACTCATCTCTATTATCTTCTCTTTGCATTTGTCACACTTGATGTTTCCATTATCTCCAATACGTTTTTCTGGTGGATAAGCTGTATATTCTTCAGCTTTTTTACCTACTTTTCTTTGTATTTCCTTTGATAGCGTCATCAAGTGCCTATATCCTTCCGTTCTGTTATTGGATGCAAGCTGTTTTGCCACAAACATCTTTCCTGTATATTTTTCCAATGTAACTGCTTGAGATACGTCGAATTTGTCCCAGAATAACCTTTGGGCAACTTTCATACGTATCTTCTCTTCATCGGTAGGCTCATCACCCAACATAATGTCTTCAAGTTTGATATTCAGCTCCAATTCGTAGAGTATTCTACCAGCTGATTCAGCATACTGGTAGTACTCTAGTCTCATAATTTTGTCAGCCATTTTTGTATATGATAAATTATGTTGACAAGAACATTACGAGGCCTCTTCAACATATAAACCATCAACGATATAATCTATTTCGACATATATTTTCATGATAGAATATATATAAAATATCAACCTATCGTATTTTTTCATGATAAAATAGATAAATACCATAAACTTATCGTATATTTCATGATAGAATAGATAGAAAATACCATAAAAATCTATTGTATATTTCATGATTAGATAGGAAAGTCTACTATGTATTTCATGAACATCTTTTAAAAAATACATATACATTTCTGTGTGACGTAATGGTCGACCTTCTCGTACATTTGGTATTGCGACTGGATTCGAAGGAAGTTACGTTTTAAAAAACTTCCAAAAGTTCGCGCACAATCTCGATATCGTGAAGAGTTGTAGAAAGAATATTCCGGAATGGATGAAATGGCATTTCGTAAATCCTATATGTCGACTTACAACAGAAATTTGTATGGAGTATAGTGGCGAATTATATCTTCCGACATTTCCATTCTCTTATAAAGACACACACCCTTACGTTTACCAGATTCAGAGACAATTCCAAGCGTCCTACCATCTTCGTCATGTATTTTTACTAGCTTAATTTCATCTCCAATATCAGCATTTCCGCAAATTATTAACGGAAAATTCTTGCCTGTTTGCGAGATAGATTTAACAATAGTTGTCGCATAAGACAGGATACATATTTTACCCATATTGGTTACTATGCTAGCAAAATATTTCTGCACATCATCCGGGCTAAATTGGGCTCGTATTTTGTTACCTATGTCCACACTGTCCATATTTGCAGCATAACTATCAAGAAGCATCTTTATCATCTTGGCCTCCGTTTCGTCAGTGCTAAGGAAACCCATGATAACACAAGCTATGCTGGCATCATCGAATCCCCAATTTCTAAATGCTCGAACGGTCCATCCAGCAAACTTACTCTCGGCTAGACCAGAATTTGTAAATTTTTTGCAACAAATCACAGTCGCGAATGTCGTTGTGTTTATGCGCAAAGTTTCATCTTCGAATGCTATATCACATATACCCGGTTTTTCTTCCTTCCAATGTTCTCCAATAATCGGAAATGCTTTGTACATTGGCTGGATAAAACCGGTTGTATTGCCACCACCGATAGCTACCCAGCTTACATCTCCTTTAGAGTATGCGTGTTGGATAATTTTCTTATTAAGGTCTTTCATACTTATGTTATAATCTACGAAAAAATCTTTGTATCCTAAAACACCCAATATGCCATAGAACTTATCATGTGGTCTGTAGCATTTTCTTCCCATAGTTTGGGTTGTAATGCCTGCCAAATCGTGTGTTTTGTTTCTATTGTCTCCTATAGCAAGACCTAAAAAACCTAGATCATCTGATGATTTCCTAAATAATTTGTGTACTGCAAAGGGGCTCTTGACATTAAAGTATACTAATCTCATGACTATATTACGCAGAGTAACGTAATCCCCTCTGGTACCAATAAGAATAAAGTTTTTGGACAGTACAGCCTCTTGAAATGTCCATACTCTTTTAAACCATTGTTCTTCAGATACATCTAGCAAATTATCTTCGGAGCACGAATGTATCCAAACATGCTCTTCCTTTGTAAGATCTCTTCCCGATTTAATAACATCGGTCATCATGTCGTACCAGGCTGAGAGATCATCTGAGATAGTGTGATGTCTACTAGACAATGCGAATGTCGCAACAGCCCCAGAGTAATAGTCACCCATCAAGGAAATCTCCCTGTTAATCTCTTCTTGTCTGTCTTGAGGCATACAAAGTACGTCAAACCAACAGTATTCTTTCTCAAAGTGTGTCATATATCTTATTATTCTAGATATTTTATCGGGATCTGATAGCGGTATTTTCCAGTTTATGCCCCCTTTTATTCCCAATTGTTCAGGTTCATACTCCTCTTGATTTCCCCACACATGAGAAATGGCTACATACCCTTTTTCTTTTATATCATCTGCATTATCTTTGTAGAGTACAGTTGACATGGACTTGATGTTGAACAAACGTTTGGGTGGAGTTAAAGACATATCGAGAAAAGAAGTTTCTTTGTGACATAAGGTATATGGAAGCGATATCAATGCAAAATATCTGTAAGAATGCATTCATCTCCATTTTCATGAATGTCTAATTTTGGATGGCATGGAAATTTATCGGTTGTTGAGAGATTAGATATCAGAAACATTTACACAATGTCAAGAATATAAGTGTTGGTTTTTTAAAAACACAACCTATGCATATTTCTTCTTGTGTATCTTTTTTACAAAATCCGGAATAGTTTTCTCAACATGTTCATCGCGCTCTGGGATGCTAATTTTCTCAGATTTATCATGCGATCGAACGTTATTCTTCCTTTCTTTTTCCAGCTTGTCGATTCTGTTTTGCATCTTTTTCATCTGTATAGCCAATTCTCTGATGATATTTGACAATTCGGCAATGCTATGAACAGAATCTTTCTCGACCATTTGTTCACATATTCTGCACATAAATGTTTTTGGATGGAGTTCGCTCTTGCATTTCGGCTGTTTGCATCTAGAACATTTCATGTTTTTAGATATGTTGTTGATTATCTTATTTAAATCCATAATGTGCACAGGTCCATGATTTGCAAGTCTATGATTCATCGATAAGTTTTTTTAAAAACAAACATTACATTTAATCCCTAATCGATGGCAAGTTACGAAGATTATGTCTGATATATCCAATGATATCTATAATGCATTGGTAAATATAGACATCATATTGGTAACAAAGATCGTGATGATGACATTAAAGACTATACGAATTGGATGTCGAAATATATACTAAAATGGACAACAGAATCGGAAAAATGGTCAGAAGTTTTTTTAAATATGGGTATAAGATGATACGGAATTTTTAAAAAATGTGGAACAGTGTATAAGAAATGTGGATTACAGAGGGAATTCATGTGGTAGGTACCGAGAGACTGCTTCTTCTTCTGTCATCTCTATCTTCTCACAAAGGCATAAACCTTTACGTTTAAAAGATTTATCAACAACAAAACCAAGAATTCTACCAAATTTATCATGCATTCTTAACAACATGATCGTATCGCCAACATCGGGATGTCCATGAATTACCAATGGCTTTTGTTCACCTGTTGCATAAGATATCATCGCGATACTTTGTCTTGTGCTGGCGTTTTCTTCGAACATTGTACATTTTGTATCTATCCACTCTCCAACGGATGACATTGCTGTTATGCTGATATTGGGTAATATTTTAAACGGATTACCGCCACATCTTTTTATAGCTCTAATTGGATTGTATATTTGTGCTCCCAAGGAAACGAAACTCGATTCAGGTACATGTTGTCCGGCCGCAAGAGTGCGAACTATTATATCGTCCTTGAGTTTCCAATCCCTAAATTCTTCAACGGCCCATGTAACAAAATTGTCACCTCCATCGCTTTTTGTCCAATGGGTGCATTGTGTTACGGTCCCTGCTGTATATGTGTTTATTTGCAATGCATTGGATTGGAATTTTATATCACATATGCCTGGAATTTCTTCATGCCATTCTGTACCGACACAGTCGAACGCGTTGTATAACGGCTGAATAAAACCATATTCGTGCAATGTGCCTGCGGATAACCAACTCATGTCTCCTCTAGAATATGCATGTTGGATAATTTTTCTGTTAAGATCTTCCATTTTTATATTGTAATCGACAACAAAATCTTTATAGCCCAAAATACCCAACGCACCATAGAATTTATCTTGTGGTTTATAGCAATTTCTGTGAACGTGTCTGGACATTACACCAATTAGATCCATTTGTCCTTCTCGATGACATTTTATCGCATTTCCAATCTTGGAAAGATTGGCGGTTATCATCGTCTTAATTGTGTTGTTGGCGACGTTTCGTGCATCCAACTTATCAAACGCGGCGGAAAGATCCATATACATCTCATTCGATCCGATATATTTGGTATTTTTAGACAACACAGCTTCTTGGAATGTCCACACTCTTGTAAACCATTCATCATCGTCGATAGCAAAATTGTTAGAAATGGTACGCATTGCTGAACTTGCGAGATTTGCGATGCCTTGTGGTTCTGTAAGATCTATCGCCCCGGTTTTCCATCCATTAGATAAAGCAAATCCAGATTTTCTGGATATTACGAGTGTTATCGCAGCTCCGGCATAATAATCTCCCATAAATGGAACTTCTGCGTTGACCTCATGTATCTTGTTTTGCGGCATACAAAATACGTCAAACCAACAATACTCCATCTCGTAATGGGACATAGATTCTTTTAACTTGTCCATTTTTTCGAGATCTGACAGTGGAATATCCCAGTCTATGCCGCATTTAACGCCAAGTTCGTCAACAGAATACATAGTTTGTTCACCCCACACATGGGAAATGGCTGCATATCCTTTTTTCTTAACATCATCAACCACATTCTCATAGAATACAGTCGACATGGTTGGAACGTGAAATAAACGTTTGGGTGATGTTAAAACCATTTTGGAGAAACTTGTATCGTAACAAACCTACTTACAGATCTTTTATCATAATACAAGAGCTATGACGAAATGTTCTGTATCGTGGTGAAAAGTTCCAGTCCAATTGGCGAAGCGTGCTGAAATGGACGGTGAAACATTCTGTGACTACTAATCTAAATGGTGAAACATGCTGAAAGTTTTAAAAAAGTTCGCCACTCTCACATCTCAGATACTACTTCTTGGATGTCTTCTTTGGTTTCGCCACTTTGGACTCATCTTCGCTCTCCACAGACTTAGTCTTCTTCTTGACAGTCTTCTTGACAGGAATTTCATCATCTATATCAGCCTTCTTGGATGTCTTCTTTGGTTTCACTGGAGTTTCATCATCTCCATCAGATTCCTCTTTCATAGACTTCTTACATTCCAATTCATCAACGCGCATCAAGCTTCTCTACCTGTTCACCCAGCTCAAGTATAGCATTTCTCATGTGGGCAATAAGTTCTTTGTTGCCGCTATGTCTTTCAGCATCATACTAGTAGAGATTACAAATGGATAAAAAGCAACGATAAATCATGGTTAAAAGAATATAAAAAACAGATAAAAATGGAACAAATTCTAAAAGACGAAGCTGATTGGGAAGAAGTTGCTTTCGATGTAGATATATATATATCACGAAATGTAAGATAATTTTTACCATTTTATTACTTAATCTATGTTTTCGTGAATAAATTTTGTATTTTTTACTCGCAATTCCTCGTATTAACTTTTTTAAAACACCAACCAAATATCCTATATTTTGTTCTCGATGCATAATTCTTAAAAATATAAGTCTTTTCTACTCCATTGTATTTTTTCATCTTTACACAAAGGAAATTAGCTGAAAGTTTTAAAAAAAATACGATACCGTCACACGATTATATCATCAACTGTTTTCGAGAGCAGTTGTATTTTTCTGTCGTTAAAAAAGTTTAAACACGACCCAACTTAAATTCGTATGGAGTATATTCATAGATTTCGTCCAATTTGGGATACAAACATATTCCCTTGCGTACAAGATTATCATCCACAATAATTCCAAGCGCTCTCTCGTAGATGTCATGCATGGGCAATATCATGATCTTATCTCCGACATCACATTCGCCCAAAATTGCTATCAACATAGGTTTTCCTGATTTTGTGCACATTACACTGCATACTGTATTCCAATCAACGCTTGCATGTCGGAAGTTCTTTCTAAATAATTTACTAGTGCTACTATTACCATAAGAGCGTTTGGTTTGTTTAACCATGGCCACGAGCAATCCTCCAATACCTTCTCCAATCTGGTTGGATTCGTAGAAAAACTCCAATTTATTGGTCTCTCCATCCGATAATTTGCAATGTCCAGTTATACATTTAACTACATCGGATTTGTTAAACCCCCATTCTTTGTACACATCATAAACCTCTATATCGCGATAGACTTCGTGAGAAAGTGTCACATCAGCTGCTACACATGCGTTCATCCATAAAGTATCTTTAAATGTTATATTACATGCTCCAGGTTCGTCCTCTTTCCATTGGTCTCCAATATAGTTAAGTTCAAGGCCCGACGACACGCTTTCATCGCTTAAGTGTATAAACCCTTTGTTATATTCTATGTGTGTGGCTAACCAACTCACATCTTCATGGTAATTATATGCATATTCCATGAAATTTTTTCCAAGTTCCTCCATCGTTATGTCATACGAAACAGGGAATGTTGTATATCCCAAAATACCCAACATACCATAGTATAGGTCCTGTGATTTAAAACATTTCCTGTCACGACATTCATACATTATTCTTCCAACACAAATTTTATGTTCGTCAAAAGCTCTAATAGCACGAGCCAAATCCATGACGGTTCCATCTTCTGTAATAGCGGTTTTATCGTCAGATTTGTGCAAGCGCTTCATGGTATCAGTCATATCAAGATAAACTTTGTTGGGTGTAACGAGCCAAATTTGTTTAGACATAACAGCTTCTTGATATGTCCATAATCTGCCAATCCAAAGCTCTCTATCGAGGTTCCAAAAGTCGAGGTGCATCGTTGTGGATATATGTCCATAAGTTTTTACCATACCTTTAAACAAGCCTTTCGCAATAGGATTATTAACCTTCGTAATATCTAAATCACCGGATGGGTCTACATAGCCACCTCTATCGGAGAACACAATCGTCAACTTGGCTCCCATGTAATAATCTCCCATATAAGGAATTTCCTTATTAACGAGATGCTGATTTTCTGTTCCTTGAGGCATACACAACACATCAAACCAACACTATTCCATCTTAAACTTTTTCATAGCCGATTTTAACATATCCATTTTGTTCGTATTGGACAATGGTATTTCCCAATCTATTCCCGCTTCGATGCCAATGTCTTCGGGACTGTAAAGAGTTTGTTCACCCCATACATGAGAAACTGCTGCATAACCGTCTTCGAATACAGATTCAGGAAAGTCATCATGAATGACAGTTTGCATTGTCTTGATGTTAAACAATCTGACGGGGAGTTTTATAGTCATGTTTAAAAAAAAATCTATGGTAATTTATTAGTGCTAAATAAATGTGTGTTTTCATTTATGGTGATCGCTGCTAAATTTTTAAAAAGATAATTTAGAAAATGCAACTCAACGGATCTTCTTGGATTTTCCTGGTTTTTGGCGTTAACAATTTCGAGACATGATTCCTTGATCGCTTGGCAACATTCTTATGCAAGGAAATTCGTCAGTCATACAAGTTAATTCCTTGAATTTGGTCGATAGGTAATCCATTCTTCTTACATGATATATGAGGATGTGGATAAAAACATTACGTTATAGATGGTACAACTTTTAAAAATGGTTGATATTAAAAAGTTTCCTGGTATATCTGTCGCGACACAAATCACCATAAATTTCTACCTCATGTTAATTCCACCGAAACGACTGTTTAACATCGAGACCATGAAGACGGTGATGTATGAGGATGTTGTCGACGATGTAAAGGAAAATGGTTATATTGCCATTTCCCACGTATGGGGTGATCAAACGCTATACGACCCTGAAGAACTGGGAATCAAAGGAGGTGTTAGTTGGAAAGTACCATTCTCAGATCCCAAAAAGATGCACAAAATAAAAGTAGGTATGGAATCTTTTAAACCGATATACTGTTGGTTGGATGTGGTTTGTATGCCACAAGATAAACAGGATGAGATTAACTTGGAAATTCCTTTTATGGGTGATTATTACGCTGGAGCCGGGTTGACGTTTGTGTTGTCTGACGAAATTTACCCTATGTCAGACAAATTTTCTAGATGGAACTCTATCATGGACGATATTATAAATAACGAGAGAAATCTCACGGGGGATGAGGTTAAATTTGTAACCAATCTTGACGATAATTTGTTAATTCCCACAGACGCATGGTTTACAAGAGTATGGACGTTGCAAGAGGCTGTGCTATCTAGGGTATTAGTCCTCGTCGATAAGAAAGGATCTATCTCTAACCTTTCTCTTTTTCTTAGGAAATTATACTGCTTTCGCAAGGTTTGTTTAGTGCGAATGACGTTCGGTGACTTTGCTGATCAACTATTAGATTTGCAATCAGGTATAGAATCTACTTCGGCAGGTCGAGCTAATTTGGCAAGTATATCATCTGTTAGAGGCGACAGGAATTGTTATAAAGTACAGGACAAATTCTATGGCATGTTGGGTATTTTGGGATATAAAGATTTTGTGGTTGATTACAACATAAACCCAGAGGAACTCAACAAAAAGATTGTCCAATATGCATATTCCAAGGGAGATTTAGGATGGATGAGTGTCATGGGATCTGCAACCAGTTTTATCCAACCAATGTACGAAGAATCTAAATGCATTGGTGAAAATTGGTCAGAAGATAAACCAGGATCATGTGGGTTAACGTTTGAGGACGATGCTTTGTACCTAAATGTGTGTACATTCGCTAAAATTACGTATGCGAAAAAATTTGTTGGCAGAGGAGAAGCATTAGCTAATTGGTGCATTCATACTTTTAAAGACCTGGGATTTAGCATAGATGATATAGCAGATGTCATGGCCTCATACATATATTTGGACGACGGCGCTACAAAGGTTTTAAAGATGCAACTTGAGTATGTTGCTGGATGTTTGGATGAAGAATCTGTGCGCACAATATCTAAATCCGTCGTGAATGATGACAACTATGAGAAAAATTTGCAAATAGCCGGAACCGTTCTTAGTAATATCAGAACAAGCACAGACGTAAATATTTGCAAAGCTATTTCTTTCGGTGAAGAAATTCCGTTGCTAATTTGTGGAAATGTAAATGTTGGAGATGATGTCATGATGGTGAGAATGCACGATGATCGCGGAAGGTCTCTTGGAATTGTATCATCAGGATCTCAACGTAAGAGTGTATTTTTGTATAAATACTTAGAAATATCTGACGATGATGTAGATGCGTACTATTTACCACACAAGTTTATGTTATAACACATCGCTTTTTACAAAAAATTCACGAATAACAAAAGTAGATTTTCGCAAATTTAAATAATTATTCTATCTTTTCTATCATGAAAATTACGATATATTTATGGTAATTTATCTTTTTAAAAACTGTATACATTAATCATGATATACACAATTATTCTCCTATCCTATTTCCCACGAAATATCCTATACATTTCGACATGATTTAGCAAATTCTCGATCGACATTCATGTAATTTTTTTCATCGAACGGATATTTTTTGTTGCTCGATCGTTTGTTAAAAAACTTATCCACCACGTTGGTAGAGTAGTTTTTATTTTTAATCGACAATATCGTCTGTTTGAAATTTTTAAAACTTAAGACTGGTTATAAGTATCGTGTATTCTTATAAGTGTATTTTTAAAATTATGATAAAATCTCGTATATCATGATGTTATATAAATTTCTTTATCATGTCTTTAACTCCACCAAAACGCTTGTTCCACATTCCAACCATGTCAACTGTCATGTACGTTGACGTAGTTGATGATGTAAAGGAGAAAGGTTACGTTGCTATATCGCACGTATGGGGTGACCAAAAGTTATATTCCGCTGACGAACTCGGTATCCTTAGCGGTGTAGATTGGAAGATACCATTGTCAAACTCCAATAAAATTGCCAGAATATTAGATGCTATGGCACGTTTTAAGAAAGAATACTGTTGGTTGGATGTATTGTGCATGCCCCAAGGAGAAGAGAACCAAAAACACGTCAACGAAGAGATTCCATTCATGGGAAACTACTATGCCGGAGCCAATGTGGTTCTAGTACTATCCACTGTGGATCCCATTGTCACAGACGAATTTACAAAGTGGTATGACATAATGGTGGATGTTATCGAAAAGAATAGGAATTTTACAAAAGAAGAGGAAGATTGGATGAGGTCTTACGAAAGATCAGATGCATTCGACATATCTGGAGAGAAATGGTTCACAAGATTATGGACATTTCAAGAGGCTGTAATGGCTGACAAACTTTTTCTTATCTGCAGTTCCGGGCATTATAATTTGGTTGATATAGCTAAAAAAATGGAGAAGATGAACATTCTAAATGTTACTTCTGACTATATGTTTAGAAAATCGGCACGCAGTTTAATAGAGACACTCACAGTCATGGAAAACCGTTCTAACGGATATCTCGATTTGGCTCAGGTGATGTCGGAATGTTCCAATAGAGACTGCTTTAAACCTCAAGATAAATTCTATGGAGTGTTGGGCATTTTAGGGTACAAGGATTTTTCGGTTGACTACAATATAAGCATGGAAGATCTCAACAAAAATATCGTAAAATATGCATATTCTAAAGGAGATTTAAGTTGGTTGTCTGTTGGTGGAAATACTAACGAAGGCTTCATCCAACCAATGGACAAACTATTCTCGTATGTTGGATGGGGATGGAGTGAAGACATTCCTGGCATATGTGGAGTCAGGTTGGAAGAAAAGATTATGTACATAAACGCATGGTGTTTTGCAACAGTCGTTTGTCATGAAAAACTTGCGTATGACGGCAATATAGAAAATCACCCAAAGTTTAGGGCGAATATGCACGACATATTCAAGAGTTGGGGACTCGACAAAAAAGACATAATTAGGAACATGTCGAGATATGTGACAATGTCAGACGATGAAACCGACATTGCCAATTTGCATCTCGAATATTCTCATACAGGAAATGCCGAAGTTTTTCGCGACATATACTCTAGACTCGACAGCGATACTTGCCAAAAGTACACAAACTCATCCACTGTGAAAATGGATGTATTATCAGGTGTAACAGAGTTAACCATCGTCAAAGCAACTACTTGGAAAGGCAAAGATATTCCACTGACTATTCATGGGAATACAAAAACTGGAGACCAGATTATGCTGATAAAGATGACTGATGCCCATGAAACGTGTCTCGGGATTGCGGTTGATGAACATTTCAGACGCAAGGGCGTATGTTACTATGAAAAAATAGAGATGACCGATGAAGCAATCTCACGATATATCCCACACAAATTTACATTATAATCTTAACATATACCCATGAAACCCAATAAAATTTTTATATTTTTTATCTATTCTATCATGAAAATTACGATAGATTTCTCATATCGTCTATACTTTTTTAAAAAACCTAGATGCTATTTTTTTCTAACATACGTACTAAATAGTCACACTCGTCGTCATATGTTTGTTTTAATCGCAATTGTTGTTTATATTCTTTTAACCACGGTTTATCGTTGTTTTTTATCCAATTGTAGTCATGAATCATCAAGTCGTCTTCTGTCCATCCATGGCATGAAATAAAGCGTATCTTCTTCTGGTCTATCTTGCTCTCTATCTCATTCATCCATTCGTAGTAAGCTATTCTATTCTTACAACAGTAATATCTATTACGTATTTTTTGTACATTAAACCATCTTTCATCATGACAGTTTGTTGTAATATTCTTTCGTCTTTTGCTGTGACGACTTTACGACACTTTTCGGAACAAACGTGTGCTTCCAGTAAACCTCTTTTGCCCGACAACATGTAAATACATGGAAATTCATCTGTCATCATACATGTTAGATATTTAAATCTCACACCTCGTTCCAATTCTTCTTCACACGAACACACGATGTTTTTATCGCAAATGTAGCAATGTGGCATGATGGTATTTTTTAAAAACATCGTATCCATTGGTAAAACCTCGCTTAATCACCACCGACTTTGTATCCATCAGGGTCGTCAAACACCAATACGAATATGGATGATAAAATTTATATCGTCAAATACAGACATGGATACGATATCGTAATGGGATATCGTTAATAACCGACATCGACACGATACATCGTTTGAATTCATCGAGTTGGTGCCGCTTTTTTTTCCATTACGTTTTTTGGGAGAATACGTTATGGAGCTACAAATGTCCAACGAGAATGTTTATATCGCAGACGATATAGATGCTACCATAGCACAAATATGTGGGAGAAAATGGCTGGACGAAAGTTTGCATGATGATCGCATGACAAAGTTACTCAAGGTTGGGAAATTTGCGGTGGGATTCACCACTAGACCTAGAACTCTCTTTGGGTATTCTGCGACCGAACCGTTCATAGCTTCCGTATCTATGCAAGATATAAACAAGAACCTATCCGTTAAACAGGGTGATGGTTGTCTATTTTGCGATAAGGGTATATGTTCGTCCACATTGGAGACGAATGTATGGCATGATGGTATGTGGGACAACGACAAGTATCTATACGCGGACTATGTCATGATAAAAACCTCTAGTCTATGTTCTGACAAATTAGAGTTCGAGACATGCGAAATAACCGCAATAAGGGAAAAGATCAAACCATCTATTGGTAAGCCAACATTTCGGGGACATGAATTTATGGCTATATCGCATGTATCGTCGGAATGTTGGTTTAATTGCGGTATATCACGAGAGATGAGAGGTTGTCTTTACGCCATCGCTAAAGATCTTGGGATGGACTATGTTTGGATAGATACTCTGTGCCTGCCTCCAGGAGATAGAACGAGACAACTTCAGACTATGGGTTTGCTATACAAATCAGCCAAATGTGTTTGTATTGTGTCTCAGGAAGTCTTGGAATCAGGTTATCCTTACAAGTTATTCACGTCCACTTGGATGACAAGAGTGTGGACGTTACAAGAAGGATACAATGCGAAAGAACTGGCAATCATAACAAATTTACATGAACACAAATACGCTATCATGAAACACGAAGATATCCCTAAATCCTATAGACATCTGTTTTTACAGGAAGAACACATGTCAGCATCCTCCGCAATAGCCATTTTTCATGGGCGTCATATGTCGAATTACAACGATGCTATATACGCCGTCGCAAGCCTCGTTAGCAGACGACACCGGGGGCTGACAAATTATACTTCTTATTTAGCTGGTACAATAGTATCAGCGATTTCTTTATGTATATCCCTCCCATCGGCTGTAACGGGCTATGTAATTAACCTCAGATGGTTGTACTACGCGTCCCTTGTTATACTTGCAATCGGCACCGTCGGCTTTTTTTCTGTTCCTATGATGTATATACGATCGTCGTGGAAGAATCGCAAGTTAGAATGGACGAACCCACATGACATATTTAAGTTGGCTCATGGTGTTGAATCGTCTATGTTGTTAATGTCACCAGAGCCTGATTTGCCGAAAGAATTATGTTGGTATCCCGGTCTTATGAGACAACATTCTATAGAAGTTGCAGTAGTTCTGTCTATGAAGGGAGAATCGTCTCAACTGTATGAAAATCCACTACGGGATCTTAACGATATCGGCAAGTATGGCATGAAAACACGCGGCATACTGTTGGACAAAGAACAAACATTGGAGTTCATCCAATATATAAACCAAATGCAAGATTGGTTGTGGATGGAGGACGCAAAAACTAAGGCTGAGAAATATACAGACACTGGAAATGTATTTATATGCTGTCAAGGCTATGATATAATGTGGATGAGTTTCGGATTTGTTATACCTGAAAGCGATAACATATTATATCGCGAAGACAGATTCTGGATATTACCCATTACATGCGCGATGGCCACACGCTGTCTTACCAAGAGTAAAATGTATTGGATAGGCTCTAAAAATATGTAACTTTTCATGACGATATTCTCCGTTTTTTTTTGTTTAACCCATTTTCCCCATTGTAGTTCTATTTTTTTAAAAACTCTGTCATCGGTCCACTATAAACTCATACGCATAGAATACCTTCATATACATCATCTACCGTGATATTCTTTGTGTTCATGTCCGTCGACGATCACGATCCGATCGACATGGGATTGCAAAAATTATCCGGCCACCAACTTTTTTATCCTTTTTTTAGAAATGGATAGGAAGAACAGTGTCACGCAAAAAGGGTGTTTTGGAGATAAAAAATTGTGAGAAAATACGATTTTACTAGACGTGAGTTTGCTGAAAAAAAAAGTTGTAGCTAAAATATGTGTTTTTGTCCCATCCAAATACATCGTGAAAAAGACAAATTGTGCTGTACGAAAAAAAATGTCATGCTCCTATCGTATATTCCGTGAGAAGTTGGATATGTAAGTGTCGTGCTTATATCGGTTGTTCCGCGATGAGTTGGATAGGTGAGTGTATTGGTAAATAGGCAATGATATCGGATGTATCGTCTATTTCGTGAAAATCCAGTTTGGGAGTTATTCGTGAATGTTTTAAATATATTGGAAGATGTATCGTGTGTGGTATATAATGGCACTAATCTCCTATTCATAGACTTCGAGTATGCGACATATGCGGGGGAAACTATAAAAGAAATCTGTATTTGCTGTAAAGATGTTCGGGTGCCTCTTTTTGTAGACAAATACACCCTTGCGTTTGGACTCATATGCAACAATTCCAAAGGTTCTATCATCCATGCTGTACATTCTTGTCAACAGGATCCGATCTCCAATATCAACGGCGCCATAAACTATCAACACCATATCCTCCCCTGTCCCATTTACAATGGCTCTCACAACAGCTACGGAATCGGGCACAGACATTTCCAATTCGCCAAGAGCGATAGCAAAGTATTTTGCCATATCATCGGAAAATGGCCCTTGCATTTTGCTAATGTCCTTGTATTCCATATTTTTAGATAGACCATCGAGGTATATCCCTGCTATATCACAAGCCACGTCTGGTATGTCTTTAAATGCTGTCATGCTATTTTTAAAAAATGTGATATAATTTCATGTGTAACCACTTCGTAAAGCAAATTTCTTATCATGTCTCTTGTTCCACCCAAACGTCTGTTCCATGTTCCTTCTATGTCCACTATATTCTACAAAGATGTCGCAGATGACGTAAAAGAAAAGGGATATATTGCCATCTCTCATGTGTGGGGTGAACAAGAGAAATATAAACCAGATGATCTCGGAATCGTTGGTGGTATAGATTGGAAAATACCATTGTCAGATATTGGAAAGATGCCTAGAATCGTGAATGCTATGTTACATTTTAAGAAAGAATACTGTTGGTTCGACGTGTTGTGTATGCCACAAGGAGAAAACAGACAATGGGAAGTTAATTTGGAAATTCCATTCATGGGAGACTATTATGCCCGCGCGGATATTACTTTGGTGTTAGGAACCATAGATTACAATCCTTCGGAAGGTTTTAAGAAATGGTATGATATAATGGAAGATGCTTTGGAAACACAAAGAGAACTTACACGCGAAGAAGATCTTTGGGTTATCACATACAAAGGTTCTTGCTTATTAGATATATCCAAAGATTTATGGTTTACAAGAGTATGGACGTGGCAAGAAGCTGTAATGTCTAAAAAGGTTATTTTTTCATGTAATAATGGATCCTATCTTGATCTATCTGACATAGTTAAAAAGGTGTCCTATATGCACAAAATGGATACGTCTCATCCGATATATTTGTTTGAACAATCATCACAAAAGCTTATAAACTTAGGTAATGCCATAGAGGTCTACGAAGATGGATCAGCTGATTTGACAGATATTCTTACGACAAGAAGTTGTTTTAAAATACATGATAAATTCTACGGTATGCTTGGAATATTAGGCTATAAAGACTTTGTTGTCGATTACAACATAAGTATAGAAGAATTAAACAGGAAAATTGCACAATATGCTTATTCTAAAGGGGATATAAGTTGGATATCTGTGGGTGGAAATGCAGAAACAGGATTTATTCAACCACTTTACGAGGAACCTGTATACGTTGGAGACTATTGGGAAGAAGACATACCAGGCATATGCAACATAAAATTCGAAGATAATTTCTTATGTGTAGATGCAATGTCGTTTGCTACAGTTGTTTCTTGTGAAAGCTCCAAGTTCTATGCATACTGTGACGAATTTGTTGGATGGTGTGTTCGTATATTTAGAAAATGGGGATTCGACGACAACATTATAGTTCATACCATGACTAATTTTGTTGATATGTCGGATACAACTATACAGGCAACGAAAATATGTCTTGATCGACTTGCCGACAGTGTAGATTATGGAGAAATAGGCGACGAAATAAACGCAACATTCTCCGAAGACGACGACCCATATTATTGGGGTGAGGTAAGAAACATGCTATCTTTGGATGACTCACCAGATTGTTCAACCATCGTCAACGTAATCTCCAACATAACTGGAGAAAATTTACCGTTGATGATCTACGGAGATGCTAATATTGGAGACGAGATTATGTTAGTAAGATTATACGATGGCAATAAGACTCTTGGGATTGTTACGAATAATTGCCTCGAACGCAAAGGTATATGCATCTGTAAAAAGGTAGAGACATTAGACGATTTGTACACGTCGCGCAAATTTTTTCTTTAAATAATTACATAATATATACTATGATACCATATTTAAATTAAGTACATCTATTCATATACTCATCTCTATCTTTTATCGTCATCCATTCCATCGTTGTAATTCACCCAAAAAACGAATTATCTAACGAAAAAGACGAGTACAACACGATAAAAATGCACAATAGATTGGAAACGTCTCGCTTGATTTGTTCGTAGTCCATAGTTAAATTTGTTGTTTCCTTGTACAAATGGCATTTTTTTTTCACGACTTCTATAAACAATGGTCATGATATATACTCTAGAGCTAAATTTCTTAACATATCACACAGAATTTATGATGTAAATCTAGAATGTTAAAGTTTGACAAAACCATGGTCATATTTTAAAAACACACGCCATCTACGCTGTCTTGCAAATTATTTGGCTTGTTTTTTCTTTGGTCCCACCATTTTTTCTTATTTAAATTGCACAACTGAGCCAATTTATATATTACGGAATTGTGCGCTGAATATCTTAAAATCATGGAAGTTTTGCATCTGGAAGATACTGGTATCACAGAAGACCATCCGTGTGAAGATAATATCATACAACAAATAAAAACAAGATCATGGCTCGAAAAATCCTCTTGGCTCGATGAATATGTGTTGAACATCTTTGGAAATCTATCTTCGAAACATCCACTTTACGCATGATATTATCCATCACGATGAAATAACTGGATGTTTTTTTTTTTGCAAATTCTCAGAGCCTGATATCGCTAACATTTATGGCAAAATTTTTTTCATGGTAAGACACAATGCCAACCCTATGATCTCCATCCATTACCCATCCACGATATCCTGTCTCTTGATCTCCGAACATGAGCACTTGTTTGTACCTATTGTCATAGACCAATTGGTCGTCTATTCGGCCAATTAAGCATTTGTTCTCCTGTGTTCTCAACAATAACACACACCAATCGTGCTGTTTTGCAAATAATTTTTCCATGTGTCTGGAACATTCATCATATCTTTCACCATCATCGAATGTAAGACAATCAGCACAAAAATTGCCATCGACGCCGCCCACAACCATGACTGTTCGTATCATACGCGGCGTACAACATCCGTTATCGCAAAATTTCATCACGAAGCAACTGTGACATAATTTTTCGTCCAGACACAACATGTATATCACGCTGCAAATGTTGGTTATTCCTCGATACGCTCCATTCCACTCTGCGATTCCAATAACCTCCGCGTCTATTTTGTCTGATCGTATCGTCACGTTATCATCAAACGTGATGGACAGTCTGTCAAGAATGTCGGTATTCCATTGGTCTGTAGACAAAGAAGATCCTATTACAGGTATGAATTTGTGGTTTTCCAAGAAAGAAGAACCAATCCAGCTGATCCACGATAAATCTTTGTTCTTTGTTACTTCCCTGAATAAGGACACTGTGACGTTCTCTAACGGCATGTCGTAGTCGACTCCGATGTGAACATTTGGTAATAGCCCAAGTATACCATATACATAATCGTGTTCGTTAGTCGCTTGTCTACCCACACATAATTCCAGCACACTTGCCATATTATACGAGCTAACTCCATTGTGTAAATATTGCGACAAAGTTCGCGTTTGATCCATTTCATCGGTGCACATCACCATTTTGCCAAGCGTGTTGACCAATGTATGATAGCATTTCAGCAACTCTGTCAGATCCACCAACCCGTACGAAGAATCTACAACAACGTTACGACTTAGCATGATTTCCTGAATTGTCCAAATTCTCTTGAACCATTCATCGGTCAACAAATTAGAGTGGAATATGGATGCTAATGTCCACACATGTCCCAATCTTCTGTATGGGTTGTCTACGGCATTGTGGGCGAGCAGTCGAATGTCTGCTATAAATGTGTCGATGTCTGTGGCAAATGTGGAACTAAATAACACGGCACAACTGCTAGCATTCATGTAGTATTCTCTCATGTTGCCAATCTCAAGTTTTTTCTCATCCATGTTATCCTGATCTATGCAACATGTGTCTATCCACGCATATTGTAAATTTAAAAGCTTTGACATCCTCTTAAGCCACGAATATCCCTTGTTGCTTTCCAAGAATGGTACACCGCCAAAGTAGCCGGACGACCAGACATGACTGACAGTAAAATATTTTTTGTCGGCAGTATCGTACACCACTTCTCTCGATTCGACATCCAATAATTTTAATGGCGTTTTATGTGTTGTTTCATCATGCTTTGTATGTATTTTGTACGGATCGAACTTGTTAAGCTCTCTGTACAACATATGAGATGTGTTCGTCATGGGAAATATTCTCTCATCGGAGAATTGTCCACTTGATGTCGGAACCAATATACCACATGTGCCACAATCTTTTGGTTTGCATGTCGATCTGTCCCAATGTTTGTAGTCATCATGTGAGATATTTCTGCCGTTGAACGAAATTTCATCTCCTGGACTCCAAAATATGTTTCTCGCATCTGTAACCAATTCTCGTATTGGTCCTTGGTATATGTCGGATGATGTCATAATTTTTGATGCGTATAATGTTATGGAAAGATGATGTCATCGGCGCTATTTTAACAATGTCTATCACTCTCTATTTAATACCAAACACGGATTTTTACATCGACGAGATGTACAACATGTGCGATTACGAAGGAAATTTGTACGCACATAATGGGTACACAATTACCTTCAACAATTATCTTTACTCTTTGGAACAACCTTTGCGCCAACGAATGGATGGACCTGCCTATGGCGATACTCCCTTGCCGACAACCATGCCTAGATGGCAAGAGATGCAGAAAGTGTGGACAGAGTTTGGAGTTGAGTATGGCATCAAGGATTCGTTTGCGTATGTACGCACTGTAGGGGGGGATGTACAAAATGCACCTGGAATTGGATCTATCGGTCCGATGCTTTTTTGCAAGTCGAATTGGGCACAACGCAACAAAAAATCGTTTGCAACATCGCCGATTCGATCCAATTTTGTTAACCCAATGGAGATGAACAAACGCGCATTCGTTCCGAAGGCCCTTCCAACTAGGCTGCCTCCACCGTTCATGCTCCGAGGATTGCGAATCTGAGCTTGGTATGTCTTTTTTAAAAAATTTGGATATGCAAAGACAGCGAAAGTCCATACCGCAACAAGACCATTTTTCTATCTGTAAAATATACCCATTTTTCTACAAAATTTGCGTAATCTCACAGTATATTTTCATCTATTCGAATACTGGAAAATGTAACACTTCAACGACGCACATATATTAGATTATTGGGGAATAAACGCAGAGAGAAAAAAAATTTAAAAAATTTCTTCCATTTTTTTTCTAGTTTTTAGCTCTTCCGGGAACTTTTTGGGGAAATATAAGGAATAATCCCAGGCAGTCCGGATGATTTTAAAAAGATTTATGTCCTATTTTCACGAGTATATGAGTCTAAGAGTGTCTCTGCAGCATTTTTGGATTTGCAGCTCCTCTCAGCATGCGAATAATATGTGTATAAAAGGTTCCAATTGTATGTTTTGTACATACAAAATATTCATCCATAAAACATACTAGGCTGTGGATAATTGTGCCAATATCACACCGAGATCATATCGGTTACCATATTTGTGTGATAGTACAAGCCGCAATAACGTGGTTTTTAAAAATTTTAGAATCTTACAATCTGTCCATCTGTTGACACACATCCATTATATCCCATTTCAACTCCGGCCATTAACTTTGTCACACGCCGGTTAGTGTACCCAATAGCTGATACTCCAACACCAATGTCGATAATACCACTTAAGGATGCACTCGCTTGGGAGAAATATTCTTTAGCATTCAACCCTTTTACATATCCAGATGAAACAAAACCTGTGTCGTGCAAAGAATTATTCTTTACTCGAGCTCTTGCTTTTTTTCCATTAACGTATTGTTGACCAAGCGATACTGCCATTTGGGATGGACCAATGTCTTTTCCTTTTGCTCCACTATGTAACATCACTGCCAATGGATTGTCGCTTCCGTTGGATATGTATTTATTCAACGATTTTTCCACTACCCAACTTTGTAACGATGATATTTCTTGTTGCGTTATTTTAGCAACTTTCTCTGCATATTCTTCGAGGTCATCTTTATTCCAAACACAATCTCGTAAACCAATCGAGAATCCCTTGTCACGCATCCAACGTAAGGCAACTAATTGGACTTCCTTGATAAAAATAGCGCAGGTGTCACTGCTATATCTTTCCAATATTGTAACAATTAGTCTGTTTAAAACTTTCTTGTTCACAGTACCACTCATCAACACACCGTCCTCTATGATCACCCCATTGTCGACAAGGTTAAGTCCAATGGGGAGAACAGTAGAGAACAGTGTGTAGGTATTGCGTTCTGCTGACATACGTGATGTTAGCATTGCACAATCATCGAAAAGGTCTCTTGGTACAGCCATCTTATTTTTTGTCATCATATACATACCTGAGACAGCATCTTGGATGGGTTGGACAAATATTTTTCTTGTTAATGGATCGTAAATATTGCGGTTGATATGACATAACTCTCGCAATTCCGCAACTGCTTCTGGTCCATACCCTGTGTAGATATTCATCTCATCACCATCGAAATCAGCGTTAAATGCGGTAGTAATGCACGGGTTAAATGCAAATATGTTGTTCTCAACAAATCCCACTTTTATTCTCATTCCCAACAACGATGTCTTGGAGAGAGATGGTTGACGGTTGACCATTACCCAATCTCCATTACAGAGTACTCGATCGTATACTCGACCAACAATTATCTCATCTTCTTCCACTTGTACGTCCTCTGAATCATACCAAAGTTGTCCATTGTGTGCATATTCTTTCATCTTGGCTATGTTACCATTCCAAACTCTTTCAGGGACTCGTATGCGATCTGTTACCGATTTTGGTACAAGTATTTCATCAAGATTTAAATTGGGATCACCTGCAATAACCAATCGAGCAGAACGATTCAACCGTTTACCGAGCATCAAGTTGCGAAAGATACCATATTTACCTGATATTGCTGCAATAACACCATCTTTCTTGAGATAACCAACAATAGAATTGTACAGTGCTGATACATTGCGCTGATATACATCGGTCTTGGATGGAGATTTTACAAGATCAACCAATCGTACATATAATCGAGATAAATCTGATGGCCATTCCATATCATCTGGTGGACGAATGCCAGTAGGAGGAACCGCGACACAATCGATGATAAATTTGGATGCATTGTGTTTATGACGAAGTAAAATGGTCTTTACTTGCGATGGATCCATTGTAATAGTTGCTGCATTTCTTCTTCTTACTGCATTAGGCTGACTTGGAGGGATGAAGTAATCGACAAACACTGTTTCCTTACATTTGGAACATTTACCGCCACGCTTATTAGATACATCTGCCTTGTTCACACTGTGTCCACAATGGTGACATATTTCGTTGAGCGATTTGGATATTTCATCAAGAAAAATGGGGTGAAAAATATTGGTACCGAGATATAATCGTCCATGATGACCATAACATCCCCCACTTTCTGTCTTTCCACATACAACACATTTGGAACCGGTGCGAATGGATCCAAAACGTTCATCGTGAAGATCGAAGCGTTCGTTGATAGAGAAAGTTGTGTTGGTACGAATGTCGTTACCAGAGATGAAAGAAAGAGTTATCTCCATTGTTGTTACTGAGGGGTTCATGAATAACAAAGAAAATGGACGTCAATTGGAACGTTTTTAAAATATAATATCTTAATCTTGGTGTGATGGTATAGGTATTAATCTCGTTAACAAATTCCTTAATGCATTAGATGTAGCTATTTTTGCAGATGATTCTTCTACTAAACCCAGTCTAACAGAGAGTATATCTAACTTTTCAGATATGGATTCCGATTCTTGTGTATTTTGCAATTTTAGTTCATCTATTTTGTTATGTATATTTTGTAATTCATGTGATATATTTTCTAATTTCTCGAATATTTTTGGGATTGTATCATATATGATGTTAACTTTTGCAAGTACGCCTACATCTTCATCAACCCTCACATCAGTGACATCGTCAGTAACCGATGCGACAATGCTTGTATCTTTTCTGTCTTTGTTGCATTTTTTACACACAATTCTCCCTTTTGAGAACAACGATTTAGACTTTGTTTCGTTACAACCTGTGCAGAGTTTAGGCATGATAAGAGACTGCTATTTCCCTAACGTTAATATAAGATGAAATCAACATCGCCCACATTTTTAAAAACATAGTCATGAAGTCCAAAAGAAATGTTGTGGAAATTATATAATTGTGCCGATCTCGATAGATAGATTCGAGAACACGATCTCCATTTTGCGATATTTTAACACATTACCCGCATATTATTCGTTGATGTGGGTATTTTCAAGCATAAATGCTATTTATGGCTTACACAATAGACATAATAATACTGGCAAATATTGGAAATTTTTTAAAAATTACTTACAAAAGTGGAAGGAACGAAACATTCTTGATAGTTCCATTTCGTTTGATGACATTATTTTTCCATAGTCGAGTGGTCGTGAATCCTTTAACTTGTATCCATTAAAATGTAGTTGGTTCAGACTAAAGAAATATTCATCTTGGTCGATTCTCGTTCCTGCAAGATGGATGTGATAACCTAAAGGACCATTGGGAGTAATTTGGTAACATACATTATGTCCGTATCGCAACAACGATTTGTCCAGAAAAGCACCGATGATATGTTTTGGTTGATAATAGTCGACAATCTCTACTAATGCTTTCAGATCTTGTTCCAAAAAAAGGTTGATGGTAAAGAACAACGTCATCACATCGATCTTTTTTACATGTTTGCGTACCTTGTTTGTATTAGATATGGGACAATGTATTACCTTTACTTGTTTTTTCATCCCTGCGATCGACAATCTTTTCTTGAGTTCGATCACAGCTTTGTCACTGGGTTCAACACAGTATACTTTCCTTACATCACCCCATTTGGATACATCTCCGCCTTGTCCACTACCAATATCTAATATAGTACATCCTTGGGCGTACTTTTTTAGCATCTTTCTCTTGATAGCGTTGTGATATTGGCGCATAAGAATACAGGCGTAACCATTCCAAATATCTCGCAATTCAAGTCCATCAACGTTGTTCATGATAACTTGAGATGAATTTGGTTTCTTTTTATCATCACGAAATCGCAATGCTCGTAGATCGAACTTGAATCCTATTTCATCTTCTATAGTTTCCAATACTTCGAACTCGTATACACCTGTTCCATCCACTAATGTACCATTGTCTCGTGTGGGAACATAGGTGGTGTCGATAGAGTTGGCAACCATTCTTCCCTCAAGTGTACCGTCTTCTTCCATCATAAGATCAACAGTAACACGCTCTTTCCACTTGATGACATTATATGTGTATTCCCGATTTCCATCAACAAAAACAATGCCATCTATCGGGAAAGTACCATTGCAATATCGTTGATAAAAGTTGTTAATTTGTTCTATAGGACCCTCTTTCAACACCTTTTCGTATTCTTTCATCACACAATTGCCCAAATATATAAAAGATTCCATCCAAGTTTTAGCATACTTTAATCTCGACGACAGCGTCTCGTTTCCAACATACCATCCATTAAAGACACATATGTCAAAGATATTATACGTACCCAACACTAATTCTGTATCAACAATGCTTGCAAATGGTTCATGATAGGGAGATTCGTTGGAAAGCAATCGTACATGCATATGTTCTGGGTCGATGTCATATACCATCCCGTTGAAGGTGACGATGAATCTTCGTACGCCATCCAATTTGGGTGTCATATACATTTCTCCTCGGAAAATATTACGTAACCTTCTCTTTGTCAACGTTATGGGTTTCTGATATTTTCCGCGGTATATAGAGAAATTAGTAGTACGATCAACGTCGATAGATCCTTTTTTGTTAATAGTTGCAGTATTGGAAATATAATATCCTTCGTCACCAACAATACATCTTACTGCATCGAACTTTTTTCTCGAGATATACAACGGAGAATCCTGCAATGTGCTAACAACTTCGCGAATACATCTTGCAAATTCTTCTGGATGATTGTACGCCAATATTTCTACTTCCACTTGGTATGTATCTTCATCATGTAAATGTGTCACATCCAATCGTAGAGTATTATTGTACAATAATTTGGAATACCGCGTTTTAGTTGTTTCAACGAAATGTTTCTCTGCCAACATCTCATTGGTGTATGTGTCGACTTCTGTTGAGATAACAATCGACACCCATTCGTTGTAACACTTGAAACTCTTAATTTTGGATTTACAAACGATATCTCCCCCATCTATGCAGCGATATACGACTGTTTGAGCGCCTGATGTAGCTTTGTTGCGTTGTTCGACATACTTGATACCGTCCTGTATCTCATATTTTTCCAACAGTCTTTTAACGGTGTCTGCTCGCACAATGGGCCCTTTAATGCGTGCCTCCACCTCGATATTCCACAGTTGTTTTGCAAGTTGGTATGCGTTTGTAATTGCCTTCTCCATATTGACACCACTTTTCGTTTATTGTGGTGGCGACTGTTATTAAGCATAATGTCATCAATCTATTATCCCATCGATTCCAAGCTGCAAAAGAAGATCGTTCGAAAGCTCGAGTTTGGTACATTATACAATGTGGAAGGACTATATCCCCATCAAGAATTTGTCAGACGATATCTCTCTCCATTTACACCATACAAAGGACTGTTGATATTCCATTCGCTTGGATCTGGCAAGTCTCTTATCTGTATTTCTGTTGCAGTCGACCATTATTTGCATGACAAAAAGAAATGTCTTCTTGTTACTAAAGGAAGTTCTGGAAGAGAAAACTTCAAGCGTGAGATAGACCATTATTACGATATGGCAAAATTTTCCGCAAAGAATTATCCAGATGATAAAGGTACAAAGATTCATCAGAGAGAGTATGGAAAAATATTTGTTCTCAACCACTACATGGCATTACATAACTCTGTATGTGTGATGACAGATCGTGATGTTGAGCAACATTTCTCCAACATGATACTTGTCTTTGATGAAATCCACAATATCCGTAAGCTCAAGACATCTGAACTAAGTAGCGATAACGATGAAAATAACATACATGTATACGATTCGTTGAAGAGAATTGTGAGACTTGCAAAAAATACCAAGATCATGCTCGCTACTGCAACACCTATGACAAACGATGTTGGCCAACTTAATTCCACCATCGATCTATTGGTTGAGAATAGCACATCGTATCACGGTATTGTCTCATATAATGCTGAGATAAAAGATAAACCAAGAAAGATTTTCCATGGTGTTGATGGTTATCTCACTGGTACCAAAGTCTACATATCACGGATGAGAGCACATCAACTGGAGTATCATGTGGAAGAACAGCGGAAAGGAACACCAAAAGATATATACCGCATGTTGACACACATATCTCTGTTTACATTTCCTGAAAGTGGATTGTATGGAAGAGTTATCTACGACAAAGGTATCATGGTGCCAATAAAAGGGTCAAGAGATATTATCACCGTGAAGACCAAGATGAAAAAGAAGGTAACATTCACCACATATCGTGTAGTTGATGCATACCGCAAATATCTCATCGGTGATGCACTACGAGATTGTGGATGTAAATATTGGGAGTTGATGGATATTTTAGAAAACAAATATCCCAATGTTGGTCCCATCTTTATTTTCGTTGAAGAAGTAAAAGGGTCAGGATTGCTTTTGCTTGCCAATATATTCGAAGCACATGGATACGAATTGTACGTTGGTGAAAATTTATCATCCATTGGAAAAGGGAAACGTTTTACAATTTGTGTTGGAGACCAATCTGTTGTTTCTAATCAGCCCGATCGTTTGGAAGGATTTAATCATCGCAAAAATATCAACGGAGAGTACGTGCGAGTGCTTCTTGGTAGCAAAGTTGTTGGCGAATCTATCACGTTGCGTAATGTGCGACAATTTCATGTCATGACTATCCATTGGAACGATTCAACCATCGAACAAGCTGTGGGAAGAGTGGTACGAAGCGGATCTCATAGCCAATTGGATGAAAGCGAGAGAAAGGTTGACATTTTTATCCATGCTGCCATGTGTAATACAACAGAAACAGGAGGGAAAATGGGAAAAACTATTGGTGGTGACCAAGGTACCGATATGTACAAGTTGCGTATATGTAACGATAAACAACAACTAATTGCCAGAATGGAAAAGAAACTCAAGCGACATGCCGTTGATCGTTACATTATTCAAGAGGAACCAAAAGGAAAGTATATACCGCGATCAGATCCGGATACTTTTATTCTCTATTATATGGAAAAGTATGCAAGAGTGTTGATACCCAAGCTGGAAAATGTGTTGGAAAAACTTTTTACACATTGCAAATCTGTACTAATGGATGATATTTTGGCTCATGTTGAGGAAGAATATGCAAAGGTAACTATAGATCTAATTTGTAAAATTATCACCAATAATATTCGCATTCTTGGTGAGAAATATTTGCGAGAAGATTTGGATGGTTTCTTTCTTACAGATGATCCATCCATGCCATTTTTCTTTATACAAGATCGTGAGATTGTTGAAGAAGAAATAGTTAAACCCAAGTATATTATCCCATTCTACAAAGGTAATGCAAAGATAGACGACACTGTTGAATGTATGGAGCGGTTGAAGAAAATGTCCTTTATCCAACGCATCTCATTCGTCGAAAAGTATGTGGCAAAAAAGGAAAAGATACCACGTATATTGGACGCGCTCTTCATCGAATATCGTGATAGATTGTATCACATCATGTGTTATCGCACTCCTGGTGAAGCATATACTGCAGTACTACCTATTCCCAAACAAGATGTACTGGAATGTCGTATGCGAGTGTTGGAAAACAACAAATGGGAATATGTAGATGATAGAGAAAAGGAAGCAAAGATTGTTACAAAAATGGAAGATAAATATGCTGACTTGATGTCTTCTATCGACCGTCATGAAGAAGTCTTTTTGGTTATCTCTCTTATAGACGGTAAACCAAGAATACGTACCCGTTTCCTCGAGAAAACAGATAAAGGTTCCACTGACAAACGATATATTCGCAAGGGAAGATCGTTGTGTTCCATCACGAAACCAACATTA
>Ga0182008_10000087_pt1 | contig 72133 bp, 69 predicted proteins | sample Sormic07211129_1_FD_120482 | JGI IMG/M metagenome (GOLD analysis project Ga0182008, IMG submission 120482) | Rhizosphere microbial communities from Sorghum bicolor, Mead, Nebraska, USA - 072115-129_1 metaG | ecosystem: Host-associated > Plants > Roots > Rhizosphere | place: USA: Nebraska...
ACAGCCTGCGGCGTGGCCGAGCTGTCGGCCGAGCAATGCTATGCGATGCTCGGCGAACTGGGCCTGGAATATGGCGCGTCGCTGCGCGCGCTGCACACGGTACATGTGGGGCAGGGACAGGTGCTGGCGCGGCTGGAACTGCCGGCATCGCAGGCGGCGCAGGCAGCGGGCTACGGCCTGCATCCAAGCCTGCTCGATGCAGCACTGCAGGCACCAATCGGGCTGTCGCCGGGCCAAGCGAACGGCAACGCGCCGCTGCCGTTCGGCCTGGAACGCCTCGAAGTGCTGGGCGAGTGCGGTCCCAGCATGTGGGCGCTGGTGCGCGCGCGTGCCGACGTGCAGGCAGACGAGCGCGTGCGCAAGCTCGATATCGACTTGTGCGATCCTGACGGCAGGGTCTGCGCGCGGCTTGTCGGCGTGAGCAGACCTGAAGGATCGGCAGCGCTGCCAGTGCCTCAAGCTACGCAGGACGCCTGTGACATCATGAGCTTCACAGAAAGCTGGCAACGGCAGGACCTGCCTACCGCGAATGTCGCCACAGCCCGCGTGGTGGTGTGTTTTGCATCCGTGCCGTCGCAACAGCACATCATCAGGGACACGCTGCGCCAGCTCTCCCCGGGTATCCGTGCGGTGTTTGTCTCGCATACGGGGCAAGAGGCAGGCGAGGACGTCTATGTAGTTACCCTGGGTGAGCGGGCCAGTTACACCGCCGCTTGCACCGCCATCCGCGATGCCTGCGGCGAAGTCGATGCCCTGCTGTACCTGTGGCCCCTGGAGGACGCAGCCTTCCTGCATGAACACAGCCCCATCGTGCATGCGCTGCAGGCAATTGCCTCTTCCGAGCTGGTCTGCCGGCGCGTGCTGCTTGCCGCCGCCTATGCCGACGGCGTGGATCGTTGCCATGCCGAATCCTGGATAGGTTATGCGCGTTCGCTGGGCAACGTGCTCCCGCGCACGCACCTCGCCCTCGTGGGCCAGCTGGGGACCGACGCATTCGATACCGCCGCGTGGTGCGAGCGCCTGTGGGGCGAGTTGGCGCACGGCGCAAATGACAGCGTTGAATATCGGGATGGCGTGCGGCATGTGCTGCAAGTGCAGCCGGCCCACCTCGATGCCACGCTGCCGACATTACTGAGAAAAGGCTCGACCTACCTGATTACCGGCGGTGGCGGCAGTCTTGGCTACCTGCTGGCGCAACATCTGGCAGCGGCATATGGGGCGAATCTGATCCTCAGCGGACGTTCGACGCCGGATGCACGCCTGCAAGGCCGCCTGACCACATTGCAGGCCATGGGCGCGCAGGTCGCGTATGTCCAGGCAGACGTGGCCGACCTGACGCAGATGCAGCAGGGTCTGGCGCATGCACGGGCCCGTTTTGGCCGAATCGACGGCGTCTTTCATGCCGCTGGCTTGGAAGGCAGGACCGCGTTGCCCGACACGACCGTGGAGCAGTTCGAACAGGTGCTGGCGCCCAAGGTGGCCGGGACGCTGGTACTGCACGATATTTTCCAGGACGATGCGCCGGACTTCCTGTGCCATTTCTCGTCTGCCGCGGCCCTGCTCGGCGACTTTGGCTCATGCGACTACGCCGTAGGCAACCGTTTCCAGATGGCACACGCGGCATGGCAGGCGCGCAGTGGCACATCCTGCAAGGCCGTCGTGGTCAACTGGCCGTTGTGGAAGGACGGCGGCATGGGCAACGCTGATGGTGCAGCGCAACTCTATTTGCAGACCAGCGGCCAGCGCGCGCTGGAAACGGCCGATGGCATGGCGCTGCTGGAACGCCTGCTGGCGCAGCGAACGGGCCAGCATCTGGTGCTGTTTGGCAAGCCAGACAGGCTGCTGCGCTTCTTTGAACCTGCTGCGTCACGCCAGCTTGCCGCGGGCAACGCCGATGCCGCTGCGGCTGTCATCGGCGCCGCGGCCGGCCGGCGCAGTGGCATGCGCGGCTTGAGCGTACAGCAGTGCGTCAGCATCGAATTAAAGCGGCTGGCCGGCGAGCTGCTGCTTATCGGCAGCGAGCGCATGACGGGGCAACAAAACCTGGCCGATTTCGGATTTGATTCGGTTAGCCTGGCGCGTTTTGCCGGCACGCTCAGCGCCTATTTCGGCATCGAGCTGTTGCCGACGGTATTTTTTGCTTTCCCTACCCTGGACAAGCTGGCCGCGCATCTTGCGCAAGAACATGCTGCGGCGCTGGCTGTCCTGTATAGGGAAGCTTCCGCCGGTACGCCAGCCGAAGCGTCGCCACAAGCGGCCGCGCCAGCCCCCACATCGGTACCCGCACCCGCTGCAACGCCTGCGCGCAGGCGCCAGGGCTACCCGGCAGCATCTGCCGCGCCTGGCGCACAGACTGAGGAAGCCATCGCCGTCATCGGCATGAGCGGACGCTTTCCCGGTGCCCGCGATGTGGACGAATTGTGGCAGATTCTAGTGGACGGCAAGGAAGTGCTGCGCGCCGCGCCCGACGACCGTCCCGGTGGTTGGGACGCGGGCAGCCAGCTCTGCGGCTTCGTGCCGGGCGTGAGCGAATTCGACCCCATGTTCTTCGACATTTCACCCAAGGAAGCGCAGGCGATGGACCCGCGCCAGCGCCTGCTGCTGCAGGAAGCGTGGAATGCGCTGGAGAATGCAGGCTACGGCCCGGAGCAGATGCGTGGCGGCCGCCTGGGCAGTTTTGTCGGCGTGGAGGAGGGCGACTACCAGCTCCTGGCGCAGGGCGATGCAGGTATCACCTCGAACCACAACGGCATCCTGGCGGCAAGGCTTGCCTACTTCATCAACGCCAGCGGGCCGGCGATGGCCATCAATACCGCTTGCTCCTCAGGCCTGGTCGCGCTGCACCAGGCCTGCCTGAGCTTGCGGGCGGGGGAGTGCGACACGGCGCTGGCCGCGGGTGTCAGCCTGATGCTGACCGACGCGGGACATGCGCGCATGGGGCAGGCAGGCATGTTATCGGCAGATAGCCGCTGCTATGCGTTCGATGAGCGGGCCAACGGCATGGTACCTGGCGAAGCGGTTGCCGTTGTCGTGCTCAAGCGGTTGTCGCAGGCCCAGGCCGATGGCGATCCGATTCATGCCCTCATCCGCGCCAGCGGCATCAATTACGATGGCAAGACGAATGGCATCACCGCGCCCAGCGGCGTGGCGCAGACGGCCCTGCTGCACTCCCTGTACGAGCGCAGCGGCATCGCGCCGGACAGCATCGACTACATCGTGACGCATGGCACGGCCACGCGCCTGGGCGACCCGGTGGAGGTCAATGCCCTGTACGATACGTTCAAATCCTTCACGAACAAAACAGGCTTCTGCGCACTGACATCTGTCAAGCCCAACCTTGGGCATACTTTAGCCGCATCGGGATTGGTCAGCCTGATCAGCCTGATACAGGCGATGCGCCATCACATCATTCCGGCCAGTCTGCATTGCGCCCGCGAAAACAGCTACATTCGCTGGGAGCAGAGCCCGTTCTATGTCAACAAGAGCAACAAGCGCTGGCTGGCAAGCCAAGGACAGGTGCGCCTGGGCGCTGTCAGCGCTTTTGGCATGAGCGGCACGAATGCGCACGTGGTGCTGCAAAGCCATGCGGGGGCACCGCCATCGACGGCGTCGGCGCCGCATCACCTGCTGGTGGTGTCGGCCAAGACAGAAAGCGCGTTGCAGGACAGGCTGCGCGATGTGCTCGCCTACCTGGCCGATGTCACGCATGCCGGCCATACCCTGACCGAGATATGCCATACCCTGCTCGAAGGGCGGCAACATTTCCTGCACCGCTGCGCGCTGGTGGTTGGCGACCGCGACGATGCGCAGGCCGTGCTGGCACGTGCACTCGATGGTGAAAAAACGCCACATATCTTCCATGGCAAGGTGCCACGCGATTTCACGCCGCAGGTCATGCTACAACAATACGCGGATGAGCTGACCCGGCACGATAGCGCGCTGCATGGCACGCTGAGCCAGTTGCAGGATAGGCTGATGGCGCTGGCGGAGCTGTACTGCCAAGGGTATGCGCTGCATTGGCACAGCCTGTTTGGCCAGCCGCCGCCGCGCCGCATCAGCCTGCCTGGCTATCCGTTTTCCAGGGAGCGCTACTGGGTAGCGCCTGCACCTGCGCCCGCGCAGGCGCCGCAAGCTGAAGCCGAGCGTTCCGCGCTGCCGGACTGGAACGAAAGCATGACCTTCGAGGAACTGTGGCAGGAGCAGCCCTGCGCGCCGTCCGCCGGTGTGCAGCTGGGCACCGTGGTCTGCTTTGCGTCGCGGACGGAGGACAGGCAGGCCATTGGCGCGGCGATCCATGCATTGGAGGCGGACGCGCGCGTCGTGTTCGTGGGGCGCGCGCTCCTGCGCGATGCCACGGACTCAGCGCAGGAAGGGCAGTACTGGATCGATACCGCCGACCCGGCCAGCTATGCGCTGGCACTCGAAGCCATCGGCCAGGCGCATGGCAAGATCGGTGCCATGCTGTATCTGTGGAGCCTGGAAGACAGCGACTGCCTGCGCGACTACCGGCATGTCGTGTATATCCTGCAAGCGATTGCCTCCACCCGGCTGGAAGTAGCACGCCTGCTGCTGGCCGGCTGCGAGTACACGCCGCTGGACCGCTGCTATGTTGAGTCGTGGATCGGTTTTGAACGTTCCATCGGTATCGTCTTGCCGCATACGCAGGTCGCCGCCGTCGCCTTGGACATGGTCGGTCCCGTGGCCGATATGGGGACATGCGTGCCTTTGCTATGGCAGGAGCTGCAGGTCGACAAGATGAAAAGCGTCCGCTACGACGCCGGCCTGCGCCAAGTATGTCAGATACGCCCAACGGTGCTGCAGGCGCAGCAGAGCGTGCTCAAGTCAGGCGCCACCTATCTGATCACCGGCGGATTAGGCGGGCTGGGCTATGTTTTTGCCGAGCATCTGATTCGCGCCTACGCGGCAAACATCGTCTTGACGGGACGCGCGCCGCTCGATGAGGCGAAGCGCGAACGCATCGACGCGCTGGAACGGCTCGGCGGCAAAGTACTGTACGTCCAGGCCGATGTCTGTGACGGCGAAGCGATGCGCACGGGGGTACAGCGCGCGCGCGAAATGTTTTCATCGATTGATGGCGTGATTCACTCTGCCGGCATCGTCAGCGTACAGACCATCGTGCACCAGGATATGGCCGGATTCCAGTCGGTACTCGATTCAAAAATCGACGGCACCCTGGTGCTGGACGATGTGCTGCGGGACGAACCCCTGGACTTCGTTTGCTATTTTTCGACCGTCTCGGCAATCATGGGCGATATTGGTACATGCGACTATGCGATTGCCAACCGGTTCCAGATGGCGTATGCCGAGTACCGCAATGGCCTGCGTGCGGCAGGGAAACGCCAGGGCCGCGCCATTGTCATCAATTGGCCGTTCTGGAAGGATGGCGGCATGGGGCAAGCGTATGGCGACGCGACTAAGATGTTCCTGATGCTGGGTGGCCAGCGGGCGCTCACCAACGCAGAAGGCATCACCATGTTCGAGCGCCTGCTGGCGCAGCCGACGGCTCAGCAAATGGTCATGATGGGACGCAGCGACCGGGTCTATCCATCGCTGGGCCTGGCGCATGCGATCGCGCCACCCTTGGCGGCACTGGCCTCGCCCACGGCGCCGACGGCCAGCCGCAGTGCGGCGCTGAGCGGCCTGGACCTGGAACAATGCATCGAATACGATCTGAAGCAGTGCGTCAATCAGTTGCTGGCCTTCCCGGTCGAGCAGTTGGATGTCGAACGGCATTTGGTCGAGTTTGGCTTCGATTCGATCAGTCTTGCTTCCTTCGCCAAGCTGCTGAGCACCCACTACAGTATCGACATCACACCGATCGTGTTCTTTGGCTTTCCATCGATCGCCAAGCTCACAGGCTATTTGTTGCAGGAACAGCTACCTGTCATGCAAGAGTTTTATGGCGATCCAGGCGCAGACACGCCTTTAGCAGCCACTGCTGCAGCTGGCCATCCGGCGACGGCCTAGATGCAGTTTGCCTTCCGCCGCTCTTGGCGGAAGGCAGGCTCGCTTGGCATTGATGGAAACACCAGGTCCGGCCACCCGCCTCCGGACGGCCGCAAAGCCGAAGCGGGAGGCGCCTTTCCCCCTTGGAAAGAGGGCTGTTCCTGTTCATTTATTTGTGCAACATCGCTAAATGACGGTGTTAAAATACAAACAACATCAGTCCACAGATCGCCTGCGCCTGCGCTTTCTCACTGATATTTCGTTCACCCATTTCGTTACATCCACTACATGATGAAATTGCGCGATGAAGAGATCCGCTGTGAACGGCCCACTGCAGCTTTCGACAGCTCCGAACTGCTGTCGAACGTCATGCGCCTCAGCGATTGCGCGACCACCGCCCAGTTGCATGGCGAGTTGCAGCATCTAAGCCGGATACTGGGATTTGATTCCTTTCTGTTCGGTGGGCGTTTTCGTAACTCCAGTAGTGTCAAGATAGAAAAAGTCGAATCCAACTATCATGGGACATGGCGTGCGCGGTATGACCAAAGGGACTACGCGGGTGTCGATCCCACGGTGACCCACTCGCTCACCTCGCTCGTGCCGTTTATCTGGACGGATCAGATGTATGGAAACGCTAGCCAGCAGGCTTTCCGCGAAGAGGCCCATCAATACGGCCTGCTAGCAGGCGTCACTTTCCCGATTCAAAACAAGGATGGCGGCGTTTCCATGCTCAGCCTGTCCCTGTCGAGCAGAAGCGATGATGCACGTGGCCATATCCGGGAAATGCTCATGTGGGGGCCGCTGGTGGCGACCTTGGCCCATGAGGTAATGAGCAAGATCATCAAGAACTGCCAGACAGCCGGCCCGCGCCTGACCAAGCGCGAAAACGACGTGTTGCAGTGGATCGCGGCCGGCAAGAGCACCTGGGAAATTTCCAGGGTGCTGGGAATTTCAGAACATGGCGTGATTCATCATGTACGCAATCTGCTGCATAAATTTGATGTCACCAGTCGCCACCAGGCCGTGCTGAAGGCGATCTCCAGCGGTTTGTTATAAGGCCCGGCGACTGAGGCGTGCTCAGACGATGGACGCCATGCTAGAGCCGAGGGGCGCCAGCAGGGCATTTAGTTCGGCCGCATTGAATTTTGGCGCCAGCGCCGCGTCGCTACCCAGAATGTCCTCTGTCAGCGCCGATTTGCGTGCCTGCAATTCCAGTATGCGTTCTTCAATGCTGCCTTCAACCACCAACTTATAGACGAAAACAGGCTGATCCTGACCGATGCGGTAGGCGCGCGCAATGGCCTGTTCTTCCACAGCAGGGTTCCACCACGGATCGAGCATGATCACGGTATCGGCCGCCGTCAGGTTCAGACCCACGCCGCCCACTTTCAGGCTGACCAGCAAGATTGGCACCGTCTTGCCCTGGAAACGGGCCACCAGGGCGCCGCGCTGGGCTGGCGGCGTTTTTCCCGTCAGTGACAGCCAGGCCAGCTGCAACGCGTCCAATTCTTTTTCGACCAGGGACAGCATTTCCGTAAACTGCGAAAATATCAGGATGCGGCGTCCTTCCGCCACCAGACTGGGCAGCATGTCGCGCAGCATTTCCACCTTGGCCCTTTCAGTGGCCTTGGGGGGCACCTCGCCTTTGAGCAGCAAGGGATCGCAGCAGACCTGGCGCAACTTGAGCAAGGCATCCATGATGCGGATCTGCGATCCGGTAAAGCCGCGGCGCTGCAGCACGCTGCGCACCTGCTTGTCGGCGGCGACGCGCACGCTCTCATACAGGTCGCGCTGGCGTCCTTCCAGGCGCAGCAGCTTTACAACCTCGGTCTTGGGCGGTAACTCAGTGGCGACGTTTTCCTTGCGCCGACGTAGGATGAATGGCCGGATGCGCTGTGCGAGCAAGGCCGCGCGCAGCGTTTCGCCGTTCTCTTCGATGGGCTTGCGCCACAGGCGGGCAAAGCTGCGCGCATCACCCAGGAAGCCTGGCATCAGGAAGTTAAATTGCGTCCATAATTCGCCCAGGTGGTTTTCCATCGGCGTGCCGGTCATGCACAGGCGATGGCGGGCCTGGATGCGGCGTACCGCGCTGGCGCTGCGCCCGGCCGCATTTTTCACTGTTTGCGCTTCGTCCAGGATCAGCAGGTGAAAAGGCTGCGGCGCCAGCACGTCAAGATCACGCCACAACAACGGATAGGTCGTCAGGATGACGTCATGTTGCACGATGCGTGCAAAGTCCTCGGCCCGTTTCGCCCCCTGCAGGGCCAATACCCGCAGGCTGGGCGCCATCCGTTGGATTTCGGCTTGCCAGTTGAATACCAGTGAAGTGGGCAGTACCACCAACGCAGGCAAGTCCAGGCGGCCAGCCTGCTGTTCCACCAACAGATGCGCGACCACCTGTGCCGTCTTGCCCAGCCCCATGTCGTCAGCAAGGATGCCAGCCAGCCGGTGTTGGCGCAGGTACTGAAGCCAGGCCAGGCCATGCAATTGGTAGGGTCGCAGGGTAATGCCCATGCCCGCAGGCTGGGCGACGGTCTGCGGCGCGCCGCTGCCGCGCAGGCGCTGGGCCAACGCGCGCAGGTCGTCGCCGCCCTGTAGCTGCAGGCTACCTTGCGCGCCGCCGCAGGCGGCATCTGCATGCAGCAGCTCTACGCCCAGCTCGTCGAGGCGCTGCGCATCCCATGGCGACAGGCGCAGCGCACCCGGCTTGCGTTTGGGATCCGTAAGCAGGTCGAGCATGGCCGTGACAATGGCCTTGAGCGGTGCCGCAAGCGCATCGATACGCTTGCCACCGGGTGCGCGTAGGGAGATGCGGGCATGGGCATCGATGGCGGCGATCTGTTTGCGATCCAGCCAGCGCTGGTCGCGGCGCAGCAGGTCGGCGAGCATTGGCGCAAGATCAAAGGATTCACCGTCGATATCCACGCCCAGTGTCAGCAGCCACCATTCTGCCTTGCCTGGACCACTGCCGCCGGCCAGGCTCGCACTGCGCTCGTGCAGACGTGCAGCCACTTCGCGCCCCAGCACTTCGCCACTTTCAGGATCGACGATGAGACGCCAGGCTTCCACAGGCACGCTTTCATGCGCAAAGCCAGGATGCACGACGATATTCCAGCCTTTGGCCTGCAGCTGGGGCAGGTTGTCCGCCCAAAAATCACCAAATAATTCTTCTTGCAGCAACGACCACCATTGCATGGCCGGCGCCATTCCACCGGCACGCCATTGCAGCGCGTCTTCGGGTAGCGGATGCATGCCCAGATTACGGATCTGTTCCAGCGCATCGGTTTCGGCATGCACGTTGCGGCGCATGAGCAGCCACTCGCCCTGCGGATCAAGCAGTTCCTGCGTCAAATCGGACTCACTGGCGTACAACGATGTTGGGGCGGGCGTTTCCCAGCGCATGCCATCAGGCGTGGCATAGGTCCAGTCGATCTGTGCCACCGTCACATTGCTGCCGCGGGGCGAAAACAGGCCGGCCGGACGCAGGCCCAGCAAACCATCGCCGCGGCTCAAGGTACGCAGACTCAAGCGTGGCCGGAAGCGGCCCAGCGTTTCGCGCTGCACGATGGAGACGCGGCGCGCTGGCGCCGTCGGGGCAATATCATTCATACTCTCTCTCAATTCGTCTTGCATTCATATAGGCGTGGGCCAGGGCCGCACTGTCAGGCAGTGGGAGGAGGATCCGCCCGCCAATTGCCGTGAAACCCAAACGGTACGCGGCATGGCAATACCGCCGTCGCCAGCGGGCCGTCAGCCAGGTTTTCCGCGTCCAGTATCAACAATTCGCTACGCTGGTCACGCGCGCGCCAGGCCACGGCCAGCAGCCAGCCACGGCCTTCCGGCGCATCGGGGCCCGCTGGCGCAAAGACAGGTTCGGAAATGACGTCGCCATCGGGCAGCGTATACAGCGTACGGTTACCGCTGTGCAGGTCAATCCGCGCCAAGGAACCGAACAGCAGGTTCTGATAGGGATCGCGCGTTAGCGCGTCCGCATGGCAGGCATAGAAACCAGCACGATGGGGCATGGTCGCGTAACGATCATCGAAGCGTGGAAATTCGGCGGCAAGGTCATCGATATAATGGCGTTGGATCTTTCCGGTAGACAGGTCGATACGCCACCGGCATAGCCGTGCCACCATCCGCGCCGGGTCGCCCATGCGGCCACGCGTATCTGCCCAGCCGGGCGCGACCTCCGATTGCATCGCATGGGCCACGATGCAATCGCCATCTTCCCAGGCATTCATGAAATGAAAAACATGGCAATCCTCGGTTTCCAGCCAGCGCATGCTGCGCTGCGTGCCATCGCGGCGCATGATGCCCACATACGAGCCCTTGCCTGGCTCCCAGGCGAACATTGGCTGGCCTTGCATGGCGCGCGTCATACTGGCCGTGAGCGGCATCACCGGATAGAGCGCGAAATGTTCAGTCAGCAGGAAGTCATGCACCATGCTCGCATAGGGAGCGCGGAAGGTTTCCAGCCGTGTTATCCGGCAATCGCGATCAAGTACACCGGCCAGCATGCCTGGCTGGCCGGCGCCATCGGCGGCATAGGCAAAGAAGTGCAGGGCGCCGCTGCGCGGATCGGTCCGCGGGTGGGCCGTAAACGGAGCGTGCAGCCTCCCCCCAAAATCCTGGTGCCCTTTCGATGCCAGGGAGTTGGCATCGAGTTCAAAGGGCTGATGGGACTCTTCCAACGCGAACAGGCGCCGGCCATGCCATATCACGTTGGTGTTTGCTGTACCACTGCACAGGCCCGCGGTCACGGGATGGCTAGTCAGGGGATTGCCGAAGGTACCGAACAGCGCTTGTCCCGCAGCATGTTCCAGGCGCCATTTCGGCGTGCGCATCCAGCGATTGCGGTACGCCACGCGTCCATCGCGGATGTCAAATGCGTGCAGCATGCCATCCCCGGCAAACCAATGATAGTCGGCGTCGCGGGGAGGGTATTGGGGATTTGGTCCGACACGGCACAACGTGCCTGACAGGCCCGCTGGCAGCCGGCCTGTCAGGCGCAGGCCGGTGATGTTCGTTTCGCTCATGACTGGGGCGAAATTGCCCTGCAGGTAAGGATTGCTATGCATGTTCAAGCGCCGCCGGTATCAGAAAGAGGTCGTCGCGCAGATATCCTCCGACACCTGCTCTTCCACCAACGGAATAATCCGCTTGTGCGTCAGCTGTTGCGGCTGTGGCGTGCTCGCTGGTGCGCACACCGCGATCAGGGCGGCCGCTTGCCGCCACTGCCAGAAGCGCCAGCGCGTGGCCCTGTCACCCAGTGCGGGCTGCATGTGCATGGCGATATGGCCACCGACACCGAAGTCAAAACTGAACTGATCCAGCGGAATCGACATGCCCATGCCGCGCGCCTTGATGTAGGCTTCCTTCAATGTCCAGTAACGGTAAAAACGTTCGGCCCGGAGGTGAGTCGGAATAGCCGCCAACGCAAGCGCTTCCTCAGCACAGAAATAGCGCGCCACCGTGTCCATGGACGGCGGGCGCCCACTCAGGCATTCCGTGTCGACGCCCAGCGCGTGGTCGCAGCTGACGCACAGGACCACCAACTGGCCGCTATGACTGAGATTGAACGCGATCTTTGCCGCCTGTACCCCGTCATTGGCGACGGCAGGCTTGCCATAAGCATTGCAGGAAAAGCGCCACTGCGCGGGCGAGACAGGCGCGTAACGTGACAGCACGGTGCGCAGCAGCACCCGCGTCACCAGATAGCGGTGCTGGTCGGCAGGAAAATGGAAGCGCCTCGCCTGGCTTTTTTCCGTTTCCGTCAATAAATACCAGTAACGCTGCAGCAGCGCAGGCTGGTGCATATCGTCCAAATGGGCGCACCAGACATCGATACGGGCGAGATCCAGTGTGAGCAGTGTGCCGATATCAGGCCCCTTGCACCAGCGGTGCAGTGACGCCTAGCGCGGCCAGGTGCCGCACTTCACCGCCAAAGGGCGACATCAGCGCCTGCGCGATCGACTTGGAACCCGGCTTGAGAGTGTATTTCAGGAAGGTTGCCAGTGTTCCCGCCGGTCCCAGATCGAGATAACGATAAGGCGCACTTTTTTCCAGTTCGGCAATGGTGTCCTGGAAGCGGATCGGCTTCCTGGCCACTTCCCAGAAATAGTTTGCCGACAGCTGCGTCAGGACGCGGGCGTGGGCGCAGCATGCCATGGGAATTTTCGCGGGTCTCTGAGGCAAGGCAGCCAGCCCGCGTTCGATGCAGGGCTGGGCCGCATCAATCCAGCGCGAATGAAAAGCGAACGACACCGGCAGCGCCTGGAACGTCAGTTGGCGTTCCCGCAGCACGGCCTGGATGGTGGCCATGCTGCCGCGCTGTGCCGCTATCACGAAATGGCTGTCGAAATTAATGGAGGCAATCTCGAATTCCTCGCGCAGATCCTCCAGTACGCGGGTGTTGGGCGTGCTCAGGATGGCAATCATGCCACCCGGCAGGCAGTGCTGTTCCAGCGCATGTGCTTGCATCATCACCGCTTTGAGCGCATCTTCCACGCCGATGCATCCCGAAATGGCCGCTGCCGCCGCTGTGCCCAAACTGACGCCCAGCGTCAGATCCGGCACAATTCCCTGTTCCATCACAGCTTGTGCCAGTGCATACTCGACCATGAAAATGGCTGGATGGGTCAGCAGCGTCCTGTCAAAGGATTCCCCCTTGCCGCGCCGCTCGTCGTACAGGATATCAAGCACGCCCTGCCCGCTGCTGTTACGCACGAACTGATCCATATCCTGCATCCAGCGGCGAAACGTGGCATTGTGCTCATATAAGCTCTTTCCCATATGGAAATAGTGAGATCCCTGTCCTGAGAACATGAAAACGGTGGGGACTGACGGCATGGCTATCCTATCGGGGAGGCGGCATCGTACGCCTTGACATCAAGGGCGGCATCGCCGCCGCAAAGCAATTCAAAACCGAGCCAGCGGTAGTAACTGCGCCAGAAGCAAACGGCATCCTCGGCTTCGCTGCGGGTGGGGTAGTCCTCGATGACAAACAGGTCGGATTCGCTACGCCGGCGCATCTCCGCAATCCAGAGGGCCAGGCCGCTACTGCCGCTGCGTGCAAGGCTACGCAGAATCTCTTCCTTGTGTTCGTCGGGCCGGCAGTCGCACAGGCCGATGTACGACAATTGCTCGGCGGCATGGCCGGCGCCGAATACGTAATAGCGGGAATCCATTATCTTGCCTCCGTCATCTGCGTAGTCGCCGCGCCTGACACCTGAAAAACCGCAGCAGCGCGCAGCTGTTCAGTCATAAATTTTGATCGCCATGCCAGGCTGGCACGCGGGAGCGAGATACTTGTCGTCACGCTGGGCAAGGGCATTGACCAAGGCTGCTTCCGTGGCATGGCTGGCCTCTATCCACAGCGCTACCGCGCGCGCCACCCCCATCGGCACCACGGGTCCCAAGCGACGTGGCGCCATGTTGGCATGCTTGAGCATGCGTTCCATTGCCGGCGTGGTGACCGTTACCAGATGGTTGATGCCATACTTGCGGGCTAGGCGGACGACATGCAGCATCATCTGCATTGGCAGCAAACTCAGACCAAATGTGGCACAGTCCTGCTTACGCACAGCAAAGCGGCTCAGTTCCCAAATATCGTCGCCGCAGGGCGCATCGCCGTCGAGCAGCACAGGAAACACGTCGCGCAGCATGTTCGGTCCTGTCGTTGGCAGCATCCGCCAGCAGCCCTGCAAGGTATTGCCGTCCTTGGCCAGCATGTACAGGGGATTAAGCTGGTCGTATTCGTCAAACTCCATACCATCCTGCGTGTGGACATCCCATCCCAGCCGTTCACGAAACATAGAGTGACGTAATCGAAACATTTCCTGTTCGTCCGAGTTTGAAAGAAAAATACTGCCTCTTTTAATCGCTACGATATTCATGGTGAACGCTCCTGTATGTCAGGCTTGAATATAGAATGATCGCCAAGACATCGTAACTACATGCTCATGTAGGATCCGCGCACAAAATTCCCCTCCTGAAAAGTACAGATTCATATTTATGAAATTATTAAAAAGATAATTCGTGTTGACATGGTGAATGTATTTTCCATTGATATACGAAAGATGGAAACGATTTTTTCTACGGAGAGAAACCAGATAGATGAAAATATCCTTCCTGAAAAAATAGGAAGATCGTATGGCCTGCAGAAAAAAAATGATCTGCACTGCACTGCCATGTCATGGTCCCGTACGATGTCCGAGACAATCTCTCATTGACTGTCACGACGTCCAATTGGTCTTCCTTGAAGGTCATGGTTAACATCGATGAACTTCATGGATGGACGCTCATCGAGCGGTGCAGGCGCAATCCGTCTCGCATGGCCTGCAGAGGAAAGAATCATCCGCGAATGCAAGCGCTGCCAAGTGAGTCACATGTGTCAATGACTCCACTGTAGAAAACGCTCACCAAGCATCAAAGATGGCATGACCGGCTTTTGAAACTCATACCTAGTGGCTGGCAATTACCTCACCAAAGCTATCTTTCTTGCTGCGATATTTGTATCTACCATAAATTCATTGACAACTTCAGAGCCGTGCTTGTCTCTTTAGAGTTTACTCTTCGGTGGATATAGTATGTTCCATCAGGCAACAAGATTATTGTTATCGAAGTATAGTCGAATATCTACCATGAACCGCTGGCACTATTCGTGATACGTGTAGGCCATATACACTGCGAGGAAGAGACTGTACAAACCCCAGATCAAAAATCTGCGCTCATAAAACAATCGATTTCCAGAAAACCATGCAAGTGAAGGGCCGGCAACTTTCGGACAAGCAATGAATGATTCACTCTCAAAAGAAAATAATCCTTGCTACTTTCTTGAAATACCATGTTACTTGGAAAATGGGAGGCAGTTACCCTTGCATGTTCGGATTTGCAGATTCGAAGCGGAAGTGGAATCAATACAGCTCTTTTTCGCAAAAAATTTCTGATCGATGATCGTCAAAGGGGCACCGCCAACACGTGAAGGGGCATCGGTGACGCTTCGTCCGGTTGATCTCGCGATTGCCTCCGAAACGATTGGCATCCTCCCAACCCAACAGGACGGTAAGGATGTCAAGGAAACTCCAGGCAGAAAATTGAACGCACTTTTGCAGTAAAAACGCTACCGCAGGATACTGATCCAGAGGCAGGCTTGCGCCTTGTCCTGAGCGCATTGGTGCATGCGGCGAACGAGAGCGCCTTCTGATCCACACGGCCAGCTTGCTGACCACCACTGCCAACTGCATCCCCCTCGAAGATGCCCACCGAGTTTAACTGACACATGTGCGGACCCGCGCACGTCGGCATTTCCTCAAACCGCTGGCACGCGACGGCAGAAGTTCCACACTTTTCGCCACGGCACTTCTGCTCGATGCAGGGCCGACACCTATCGTACTGCATGCCATCAGTGCCTTCGCGAGCGACATGGCCAACGCAAAAAAGCAGCACAGCTACGCACGCTTCCTGATGCACGGATATGGCGATCGGAACAGCCAATACCTGCGCTTCCCTGGCACCACACCGGCCGGCGCTCAACGCTATCCTCAACGTAGCGTCATACCGAAGCCGTTCGCATAGGCTTTGACACAGAACGACATGCCCACATGCGTGCAGTGCCTAAGGTCCCTCTCTCAGTCAGGGGGCTTTTCGTCGAACTTAGCGCTTGCCCTCGCTTGAATTGCACTGCGTCTGGTGCAAGAATAGACATGCATATGTTGAGAATCGCTCTCAAATTGCTCCGGTCCTTGCCCATCGCGGACTTGTCACTGGATCCTGCTGCACCGCTGCGGCAGGCGTAGCGGTCGTTACCCGCCACTCTCATCGGCGCTTCTGGCGCCGATACGTTGCCCTTGCAACTGTGAACTGGCCATCCATCTACTGGCCAGATCCTTCACTTGGATAGCTGCCATAGATACTGGAAAGTCCTGCACTGGAAAACCATGTATTGAGGTGCTTGTGTCTGCGGCAGGTATCCGCCGCATCATCGTTGTCTACTTATTTTTTCGTTCGCTTGCGGGGTTCCCGAAAACCCCGCCTGGGGCTCCGGAGACTCCATCTTTTCTGGAGAACTATCATGTCCCATCGATACGATCTACTGCATCACGACCGTTCAATCTGCATTCTCCTTGGCGGTTCCGGCATTCTCCCTGCATGCAGGGAGCAAGCTAGTCTAAGCGCGCTCCCACGGGACCAAGCACTGACGGTAGGCATTCAGCAGAGCCCAGCCAAGGCGCGTCTACTTTCAAGTTGGCCGCAGATGCCGCATACCTGCCGGCTCCTGTGCCCTGCACGGCCCAGGCGCTCCTGGTACGCCATGGCACTCGCGTCTCTTTTCCATGTATCGGTCAGTAAGCTGCCGCAATGGGCTGCGCGCAGTCATCCATGCGTCAACCTGGCAAATAAACAGGGAGGCTGAGATGAGTACCATGGTATTTGGCAACGGTGTCGAACCTGGCGGCATGGAACTGGACGACGAACGCTATCGAGGAGAGTGTCCCGGATGCGGTCATGAATGGGCACGCTACCGCTACTGGGAAAATGCCGACTCCGGGTCAATCAATCAGTACTGGAGCATTGACTGTCCCGCCTGCGGTGAATGCTTTCCCTACGGGGAGGAGTAGTCAGTCCAACGGCTGCTCCAGCCATTCGCTGGCGAGCTGCAGTCCAACCCTGCCTGTGCAGTAGGCCATCACAGCAGGCAGTACTGCTTGCAGCCAGTGGCCAACGTCAATTGGCTAGTGCATCTCACGCCTATGCTGCCGGATAACTCCCGGCGGGCGTGGCATGCGGCCACCGCAGATACCGGCTGCATGGCAAGCAATCCATAGCAGCCTCCCTATTCAAGCCTGCCGCTGGGCTTCCTGCGGCGCCAGGCTACGCCGACAAGGTAGTCCGTGTGCGCATGGCACAGCGATGAAGCGCGATATCAGACCGTCACAACCATGCGGTGAGCGGGAACCATTCACGGCTCATCGCTGAAATGCATGATTCAGCAACCACCCCACAACCCAAAGCACGGAGGAGCACATGAAACACCATTTTTCACCTTTCCATGGAGTGCATGCGCTGAGCACTGCCAGTTCGGCTGGCGAGCCTGCCGCATTGATTGAACAGCTGGAGGCGCTGCTTCCAGGTACGCGCGTCATGACCCGGGATGGCGCGCGTTTCATTCGGACAAACAGAACGTGTTTTTGTTTCTGCGACCTGGCGACGGGGCACCTGTGCTCGGCAAAAGATCTTTGCTACCTGCACGGAGGGGCGCTGCACGACGGCGCAAAGCGTATGCATTAAGGAGTCATAAAATGGATGAGGTTCTGAGTATTACCATCAGATTGATTTATCAAGACTATTGCCGCGCACTGGACATGCAATACCATCCTCAGCACCGGCATGAACGCATGAGTGTATTGCTCTTCCGCGCTGAAGAAATCGGCTATGACGACTACGCGCGCGGCAATAACCAGGTACCACGCCTCTTCAATTGCCAGATTGAACTGCGCGATGCCTGGCTGATGGGATTTGCGGAGGCAGCCATTCGCGACAGCGTGAATCAGCTAAGAGCATCTTCGCAGCCGAGCCGGCAGTCCCGTGAAGCTGACGGACCAGGATAGTAAGCAGGTACTGTTTCCGAGCCATGCCGAGGCTGGCAATATGTCTATTGAGTGCGAAGTCATGCAGAAGCGTCCCCATTGTTCTGGGGACGCTACCGGGATCGCGGCCGGATGGCCGCGCCGGCTTCCTTGACGGAGATGATGCTGAGCCGCCAGGCGAAGCCTGCCGGCAGTCCTATTGGGAACGAATGTCGGCGCTCTCGCCACTACCGCCAGGCTGGCCATCCTTGCCCATGGAGACGATGTCGTACTCGCCTTTGGTGCCTGGCGAGCGGTATTGGTAGGCGTGCCCCCATGGATCCAATGGCACATTCTTTTTCAGATAAGGGCCATTCCAGCGTGTGCCTGCGCTTGGCGGCGCGAGGAGCAATGCCGCCAAGCCTTCTTCTGTTGTGGGATAGCGTCCCACATCCAGGCGATAGGTATCCAGAGATTTTTCAAATGCTTCGATCTGCGCCTTGGCTACTGTCACCTCCGACTTGCCCAGCTGGGCGAAGTATTTCGGACCGACATACGCTGCCAGCAAGCCGATGATCACGATAACGACCAATAATTCGAGCAATGTAAAGCCACCCACGCCGCGCAACAGCGCCAAGTTCTTCCTTCGTATTCCGTGCATTGATTCCTCATTCATTGTTTGCCGATTGTTGCTACCTGCTCTAAATGCAGCTATGCGCCAATTGTATCTCTGCAGTCCTGCCTCCGGATGTATTTCGTTATCTGGCTTCTTCTCGTTTCGCTGACTTGAGGACCACTTCGCCAGGTCGGAGGAGTCGTGAATGGCAGGTTCCCATGACGCAGTTCACGCCATAGGTGGTCATTATCGAGAAGGAAGCGGTCCCGCTTGATGTATCGCCTTCATAGCGATATAAGGCACGATCGATATTGTCCACGTGATGGGTGCCGTTGTCGTCGTGCCGCATTTGACTTCACCATCGGCGTGTCCTACATTGAGAGATAATTCAGCAGCAGCTGGCCCTGCAAGCATCGGCGAGCCACCATAGTTGCGCGCAGCACCGTCACTTTGCCTATCGATGGCTGTCGCGTCACCACTGTCCTCCTGTCGCCATCCTTTCCATCTTGAGACCTTTCGTCGCGCCGCATCGCTGCTTCATGCGCCGCGTCAAAAGGTTTGTAGGACGGTAGCTGGCAGCCCGTCATTGCGGTTCGTGCCGCATCTTAAGCCAGTCTTGTCATTGCCGGCTCCGCCGGTATTCTTTCACCCCCAGGGACAAACAATCCCGGGGGATTGATTGCCCCTGCTCCATGGGAGGCAATCATGCATAGCACATTTAACCATTCCGGCCTGACACCCGAATCAGGCCGAAGCCTGCCCCAACCAGACATGTTTCAGATCGACAAAGGTAGTCAAGGCGATCTGAGTAGCCAGGCATTACTGCAATCCATTGATGCTGCGCCAGATGTCCTATGGGACGAGCAAGCTGTGGTCAACCTTCACTGGCTGCTCCTGACGAAAATCGACGGGCTTCGCGATCCACTTGCACCACTGGAAGAGAAGTTTGAGCTGCTGCGCTGGATCTTTACCGACCCTGAACACGACCGGATGCCGTTTTCCTTTGCCCGCTGCCTGGAAGTGGTGGGAACAAGTCCGCTTTCTCCGACTGCCTACTTTGGCAAGCTCTGCGCTGACGACATTCGCGGCTGGATTCTCAGCCATTTGAAGGCATGGTTCAGCGCTTCGCTGCACCACTATCCGGCCTGGATACAGTCCGAAATCCTGCACCACCCCGACTGGGTCGCACACCAGCTGGAGAAAAATCCGCAATGGATCAACCAGCAGATCAAGCAATCTGTCGTCCAGACCGATCTATTTTCCTGAAGCGTCGGCATGCTTCAGCAATCCGGCTCCGCCGCACCGACCACCATTATCACCCGTCATTTCAAAGGAGATCAACGTGAAAAATTCATTCAACCATGTCGCCGGTCCCCGTGGCCGCATGCTCCGCGTCACAGCGATGGCGGATCTGTCGTATCTCGTCAAAGAAAGGGAAGTGGTATACGGCCGGCCAGGCCGGTATTTCTTTGTCGGGAAGCGCCGGAACCTGGCATTTGTGATCCATGCCGAAGGCAATGGCTTCGAGATCAGGAGAGCGGATAGCCATGCTGCGAACGAAGTGCACTACGTGACGGACCAGCAAGCAGCCGAAACCGTCATCGGCAGCGCACTGCGCGACGGCAAGCTGTTCACGCCAAGGCTCGCCGATTAACCGATTTTCATCCACAAGCGGGGTGCAGACCCCGCCGGTCGCGCTTCGCTGCTGGGGTGCTGACCAATGGAGGAGAAGATGAGGAAAGAGGAATTTGACGAAAGAATGCGCAGGATGCTACCGCTGGCACATGGCCGGTGGACGTCGATCCTGGCGCAATGTGGCGTCGACGAGCGGTTGTTAAATCACCGCAATGGCCCGTGTCCCATCAATGGCTGTGGCGGTAGAGATCGCTTTCAATACACCGATAAGTTTGGTGAAGGGAACTATTTTTGCCGGCACTGCGGTGCCGGCGGCGGTTTCAAGCTGCTGCAGCATTGGCTGCGAATCAGCGCCGGCGAGACGCTGCGCACCGTCGAACGCGTGCTCAACGTGCTTCCCGAGCAAGCCCCCGGAGAAGCACCTCAGCGCGCGGTCCATGATACCCGGCGCAGCCGGAACAAAGTCTGGAACGAGACCATACCGATCCGTGCGGGAGACGATGTCGACCGCTACCTGGCCAATCGCGGCATCGCCTTGGAACACTATCCGGCGACGCTGCGTTTACACCCAGCGCTGCCGTATTTTGTGCGGGAAGGTGCGGCAGGCAAGTACGTGCATGTGGCTGATTTTCCGGCCATGGTGGCTTGCCTGCAGGGGAAGGATGGCGGCATCGTGGCGTTACACCGCACGTACTTGAAAAATGGCGCGAAGGCCCCCGTCGAGGAACCGAAAAAGCTCCTGGGAGAGGCGTGGTTTGGTTCGGCCGTCCGTCTGGGAGAGCCTACGACTGAATTGTCGGTGTCGGAAGGCATCGAGAATGGCATTGCGGTGCTCAAACGCACCGGACCACCCGTCTGGCCTGCGCTAACGGCCGGTAACCTGGAGCATATCTGGATCCCGGATTCGGTCGCCAAGCTGAGAATTTACGCCGACAACGATGCGGATCGCTGCTTTGATGGCCAGGCATCGGCCTACTTCCTAGCGCGTCGCTTGAAAAAGACACGCCGTACGACGCCCATCGAAGTGGAGGTGTTTGTTCCCAAAGCACCAGGATCAGACTGGACGAATGTGTTTGCAGCGGCATTGTGCTGCACGAGCAAAGCGGCGTGATCCTTCGATAGGAACCGGAACGTGAGGTATCACGTCTGCTGATGGCGCCACCGGCAATACCGGGTGGCGCATGGACGCCGCACGATGCGTCCAGGTAATGCACTACTTTGTATTTTCACCCTGCGGGGATGTTCCCGCCCGGGTGCATCTCCGCTTTTTTTAGGAGATCATCATGAGAGAAGGCCGCACCCTGAAAGATCTGGCTGTTGAACTTGAACGTCAGCTGGCCAGCAAGAAAGACTTGATCGTACCGTCGATGAAGATGCGCCTGTCCACCAGTATGACTGGGCAGTGCACTTTATTGATTGACGAATCCGATGGCCCGCGCGAATACCCTGTCAATGCATTCGCCTTGCGCCAGATTGCCGATAAACATGCGATCCCGCATGGCTACTTTGAACGCATGCGCCAGGAAAAGCCCGTGCTGCTCGACCGGAACGTGAATACCTGGCTGCACGCGCAACCCCAGATCAACCGGCTGGTACGCACGCTCGATGGCAGGGCCCGTGCGTTCCTGACCGACCGCTATCGCCGCATCGACCACTGGGACCTGGCGAACTACATTCTGCCCATCCTCGACCGGCTGCCCGGCGCCCGCTTCGAATCGCTGGAACTGACGGAGTCGCGGTTGTACCTGAAAGTGGTGACCAGCAAGGTCTGCTGCGAGGTCGCCCCTGGCGACGTGATACAGGCAGGCGTCGTGGTGAGCAATTCGGAAATAGGCAGCGCCAAATTGCGTGTCGAACCACTCATCTATCGCCTGGTGTGCAAGAACGGCCTGATTGCCGCAGACCGTTCGATGCGCAAGACGCACCTGGGACGCAAGATGATCAGCGATGAGGATCATGTGATCGTATTTCAGGACGACACCTTGAAGGCCGACGATCATGCCTTGTTCCTGAAGGTACGGGACATGGTCGAAGCCGCAGTATCGGCAGCGACCTTTCAGATGATCTCCGCCAAAATGCAGAAGACCATGGGCATCAAATTGACGGGAGACCCTGTCAGATCGGTGGAGGTATTGGCGAACCGCTTTGCCCTGAACGACGAAGAGCGGGGCGGGGTATTGCGTTATTTGGTTGAAGGCGGCGCGTTGTCCGGTTATGGACTTGTCAACGCCGTAACGGGCTACTCGCAAGAAATTGCCGACTATGACCGCGCCACGGCATTCGAGGAATTCGGCGGACATATGCTCGATTTCGAACCGTCCGAGTGGAAAACCATTGCGGCTGCAGCTTAGCCGAACCTATCTGCGCGATAACAATTTTTCTTGTTATCGCGCAGTACTCTCTTCCCGCTGCAAGGACGCACACGTCCTGTTTGTCTGCAAACAGCCAGGATAAACCATGGTAGCGGCCACCGAGGTGCATGGGCAGCAACATGGACGCACACTATCCCCCCACACCGCCAACGAATGCGGTTTCCCCAGCGAGCTTGCGCTGCCCCCACGCTGTCTGGTCTACCCGGCCGCTCAGAAGGGCACTGGATTGAACACCAGCTTGACTTTTCCCATGATCTTCAAACCAGGCAAAGGGCGCGGGACGCTGATCGGCGCGTAGCGCATATTCTCGCATCGCAATACCAGATCGCGTCCCAGCAGCACTTCAATGTGGCGCACCAGCATCTGCCCCGAATAGTCCAGCACGTAGGTGCCGTTGGCATCCGTGCGCGTATCAAGCATGTCAAAAAAGACGGCGGCGCCCGGATTAATCAAGGGTGCCATGTCATCCCCCGACATGACATGCACCTGCCAGGCATGCAGGTCGGAGGCGGCTTGTGCAATCAGGGCCCCGATCCAGTCTGGGCGCTTTTTATGCTCATCAGCAACGTGTGCGGCAACACCGTCGACCAGGTCATCAAACAGAAACGCTGTGCGGTGTTGTGTCAGCCCAAGCATCCAGTTTGCGTCCACACCGAACTGGATGCACAGGATGGCCAGCGATCGCAAGTCCGGCAGGCCAGGCATTCCCGGCTCAATCCAGCGGCTGACCGTTTGTAGCGCGCGGCCTGTAATGTCGCTCAGAAAACGTTGACGTTGCGTTACAGGAATATTCAATTTTGCGAGCTCGACATTTAATCTGTTGCGGAAACCTGGCACGAGATCAATCACGACAGTACTTGCTGTCTCTTTTGACAACGGTACAATTTTTTTCAGCGTATTCATTTTTGTGCTACTCCCCAGAGTCAAAAATCGCGGAGCCAATTTATTTGTAAGGCATTTGCAGCATTTGCTATTTCCTCCCATCACTAAATACACGTCACATTTCGAGAGCTACCACATAAATAATTATAATCAAGTCGCCCCTCCAATTCCCCCCACTTCCTACCAAAAGAAGCATCTGCTATTGACTCCCCGTTTTTCGTGGTGTAGCCTAAAAATCAAATAGCCGAGCGAATTACTTACTAAGAATAATTTAATAGACGAGATTGCTAATTTTCATAGCAGCCACCAAAGTTATTACCTTTTTTTAGTTTCAATATGGAAAAGATTGAGGGCGACCATGGATAACGACCACGTTTTTAATAGTGTGCAATGGATGAACTTTCAGTTATTGACGCTCATTCATTCCAACCTCAAAACCAACCCCGCTGCCACTGCATACAGCTTCAGGCTCACGAAGGAACAGTGCACGCGCTTGCTCAAGATGAGTTTTACGGACATCCAGACCATCGCCGTCAACATGACGGGTGAAAGCCTGTTCTTGCCGCGTGACAACCTGCTTCAGCTGCTCGATGCCCCAGCCGGGCTGGCCAGCATCCTCTCTGCAGTACGCAAGCATGTGCCACCTGGCAGCAGGATGGAGCCGGGCATGGCGATGTCCTCTTGAAGGAGGTGCGTCATGGGCCATATTCAGGTGAATCGCCATATCAACGCGTTCATTCTTGCTGATACCTGCGCGCAGCTGGGCGCCACCATCGGCACCGCATCCTGTGTCAGCGGATTGAGTGTGACCGTCCTGCGCCGTCTCTTGTACGACAAGTCCGGCGAGAAACGTGGGAGGGGAATTGCTTCGGCCATTTTCTGGTATGAACGGGCGAACAATATGGCCAAAGCAGACGCCTGCATGTTTGCGGCCATTTTCATGCAGGTCTGCGAGCTGAATGACTTTGGAACAAGCTACACGCCTGGCAATGCGTTGATTGATAGTTTTAAATTGTATTCGGAACGATGCCGGCGTGATCCGTATGTATCGATTGACCGTGCATTTTTATTGGCCTGCCATTTAAAAGGCATCTGGACGCAGCGTTCGCCATCGCTGTTATTGAAAACATGCCGCTACTGTACTTCTCAATATATTGTTCATCGAAGAAATGTAATGAGTTGCAATAACCCATGCATCTTCTGCCATCTGGTCAAAGGCTATGCGACGGATCCACGCATTCGCCGGCATTTTCCACAACCTGATCCGCACACTGCCCTGCAGGTGCACCAGCCGGATCTTGCCGCGCACTACGCCCTCCGACGCGCCGGCCATGCCTAGCCCGGAGAAAAGGTCAGCTCCCATGAACTACGGCATATTATTGATGTACTAAGGAACCATGCATCATGCGCTGGCCAGCCTGGCTCCAATCGATCTTGCGGCGTAATCCGCGCGGCGGCACGGAAGCGGAACGGGCGCGCCTCCCGCAACAGCATCCAGAACAGAGCATGGCAGATGCATCCCGCCAGCACGAGGGTATGGCCATCCGCTCCACAGAGGCAATTATGCAGAGCCAGCGTGCGTTCATTCAGCGCATCAAATTGTCATATGGCAGTGATCACGAGACATTCCAGAGAGAACTCATCCCACCGATCCGCAAGTTCATCGACTATGTGCTCGACTTGCCAGCAACGCCCAATCAGCACTTCTGTGCCAGCGGAGGGATGGTCGACCTGGGATTGAGGACGGCATTCTTTGCCCTGCAGGCCACCGATGACCAGATTTTTGAAGGGCGCGCGACCATTTCGGCCCGGCGACATCTGGAGCCGCGATGGCGGCGGGCCACGTTTATCGCCGGCCTGTGCGCTGAACTGTACCGGACACTGAGCCATATCCGGGTCAGCGATGAGCATGGCGAGCAATGGCAGCCCTTTCTCATGCCGTTGGCACAATGGGCCGCGCGGCGTCAGGCAAGGCATCTGGTGGTGCGATGGGAACACGGCATGCCGGAAACACGCTCGGTTGGCTTGTTTGCGCTGCCGATGATCATCACCCCGGAGACGATGGCGTATCTGGCAGAGGGCAACAGCGTGGTGATACCGCACATGCTCGCCGCGATCAGCGGCAGCACGACACGGCAGCAGCAAAACTTGGTAGACGAGCTGGTACGCCGGGCGGCCGCCTTTGTCATCGACAAGAACCTGCAGGAAAGCGCCCGAATACAGGGGGCTTTGAAACTCGCGCTGCATCTGGGCCGCTATTTTCTCGACACCATGAAGGATCTGGTCGACGCGCATCCCGGATGGGTGCCGAACAGCGAGAAATCGCGGGTCTGGTTCGGTCCCGACGGGGTGTTCATCGTCTGGCCGAACGCGGTTGCCGACATTCTCAAGGTCCTGGAGGAAGCATTGCTGCCGGGGCTGCCCCAGTCGGCCAACGAAGTATTGGACATCCTGCTGGCCAACGGCATCGCGCAGCCGCGGGACGAGGTACAGCTTACCTGGCTGATCAAACCGCCCAACGTGGCCAGCGCGCTGGAGGCGGTCAGGCTCGATAGCCCGGGATTACTCTTCGAAGGCATGGTGCCGCAACCAGTGCCGCTGGCGATGCCATTGGCGGTGACGGCCAAGGGTTCGCGCCCGCCTGCACCACCCGCGCCAGTGCCGGGCGCGGCGCAGCGATCGGGACAAAATCCGAAGCCGTCTTCATCGGACGGGGCCAAGACCAGCGCACCAGTTCAACATTTGCGGCTCGCCGCTGATAACACAGCAGCCAGGCCGGCGCCCGTGGTGCCAATCACCTCTGGCAGCAAAACAGCCGGCGTGGAGGATCTGTTCTCCGGAATCGAACCCGGCAGGGAACGCGCTCCCAACGGCATGGACGACATGCCGCCGGCAGCCGGGACAGTGGAGGCAATCCCTGCCGGCCAGAATGACTTGCCGGGGCCGGAGATCGAGATGTTGTCGTTCGCCGCGCCCATGCGCCTGCACCCTGCGCTGGTGAAGGCCGTGGCAGATATCCTCCATACGCTGAACTTGCCGGTCTCGCGGATGGCCTGTTTGACCACCTCGGAGGGAGTCTTCATTCCGCTCGGTGAGCTGGCGCAGCGCCAGATTGACATACAGACCGCCATCCGCAGCATGACGGAACTTGGTATGCTGGTACGGCAGCGTGGTAAGGGCACCACCATCAACTTGCCGTTTCGCGGCAAGACCGTGCCTGGCGTGGTCCTCAAGCCGGCATGCGTCAACGGCTTGCATGTCGAGGATTTCAAAGATCCGGATGCCGAGGAGTGACCCATGCTGCTGCGCAAATACGAAATGCCGTGGCGCCGGCCGTCAGAACTGCTGGCAGGAACGGCCTGGATGGCCGCGGCGGCGGCCTTCGTGTACATGACACCAGATGGCATGCCAGTCAAGCTGGGCCTGTGTTCTGCCGCGGCCGCTGTACTCATGGCCGCCATCCGCATGCGGCAGGGCCTGCATATCGTCAAGGTGCGCGCCGCCCTATCCGGGCGCGCCATGGAAATGATCAGTACCAGGACCCTGGCAACGTACATACAGCAGGACGACCGGCTTTTCCTGGGCTTTGGCTTCGAATGGACGCCGGTGCACTCCCAGCGCCTCTACGAGCTGTCGAAGATCGACTACAAGGACTACCTGATCTCGCCGCTGCTGCAGAAAGTGCTGGGCTATGCGATTGGACGCAGTTACGTGATCCAGCCGCAGCCCGATGCGGAGATCGGCCTGCCGATATTGCACGGCGTCAGTCCCGTGGAACAGCCCCTCTACCGGCCGCTGCAAAACTTCGAGGGCGGCACGGTCATCGTCGGCACCACGCAGGCCGGCAAGGGCGTCATGCTGGGCAACCTGCTGACCCAGGCCATCAAACGCGGCGATGTCGTGATCATCCTCGATCCAAAAAATTCCAAGCGCCTCAAGCGCATTGTGATGCGAGCCTGCCACGACTATCGCGATCCAGACACTTTTCTGTGGTTTCATCCTGCTTTTCCGGAAAAAAGCGCCCGCATCGACTTCACGTTCAACTGGCAGAAGCCAACCGAGATCGCCTCGCGCCTGGAATCGATCCTGCCACCGGATACGGCCGGCGCCTTCACGGCGTTTGCCTGGAGCGCTGTCAATGTCGTGTGCCAGGGCATGGTCACCCTGGAACGGCGTCCGAATCTGATGAAGCTGATGCGCTACATCGAAGGCGGCATCGAGCCGATCCTCGAAGCCTGCTTACGGCGGCACTACCAGACCTTGTTCGGTACAGGCTGGCGCAGCCGGCCGGACATGGCGCACCTGCTGGACAAATCCAGCCGGGGCCTGATCAAGGCTCCGAGCCCGTCCGCCAGTGCCGACCTGCTAGCGTTCGTCGCCTACTATGAGCTGCTCCTGCCGGAAGCGCAGCATGACAAGGTCATTGACTCCCAGATCGGCGTCTTTCGCCACAACCGCGAGCACTACCAGAAGATTACGGCCAACCTGCTGCCGATCCTGTCCATGCTCACGTCAGGAGACCTGGGCAAGTCGCTTTCGCCGAATCCCTTTGATCCGGATGACGAGCGGCCAATCATGAATTTCGAGAAGATCGAGCGGGGAGGGCATGTCCTCCTGATGTGCCTGGACTCGCTGCCGGATCCCTCTGTCGCCAGCGCGATCGGCGCCCTGGCGCTGGCCGACCTGGCGGCGCGCTCTGGCATGCGCTACAACCTGGGCGGCTATCGCCGCATCACCCTGGCGGCGGACGAAGTATCCAACGTGATCAACCAGCCCCTCATCGAAATTCTGAACAAGGGCGCCGAGGGCGGCATCTATTCGATCGTGGCGATGCAAACCATTTCCGACCTGGTGAACCGCCTGGGTAGCCAGGATGCAGCCAGGATGGCACTCGGCAACCTGAACAACCTGATCGCCTTCCGCTCCAAGGACCAGCCGACACAGGAATTCATCTGCGAGACGTTTGGCAAAACCGGTATCCACAGCATGAAAGTGGGGCGCAACACCGCCTCCGACGGACATCTCTCCGATTTTACTTCCGTGACGTCGCAGCAGGTGACGGAGGAACTGGACGATGCGATTCCGCCTTCGATGCTGGGGAAACTGCCCAATCTGCAGTATTTCGCCTCCGTTTCCGGAGGCCGGCTGATCAAAGGGCGCTGCACGCTGCTCGATCCGGGTCCGGAGAATGCAGAGGAGGCCGCATGATCATCCGCATCGTTGCCGTGGTGTCACTGTGCCTGATGCTGCTCCTGGTGCTGTATCTGCCGGCGGCCTATACCACGGCGCAATTCCTGCAGCAGATCCGCGTGGAGCACGCCATCTGCAGCCAGTACTGGCAAGGTGGTGCTGCGGCACGCATCCTGGAGCGGACATTGGCCTTCGTTGAGAGCAAGCCGACGCGGGCGCCCCTCATCATCCAGGACAAGCCGCCAGCGTCGCCGGGCACTGCCGTGACACAAGAGGTGGCGAGAGTCGGCACCCGCATGTTCGACAACGCCTACATCCGTTCGCTCAACGGACTCTTCGCCCTGGGTGCCTACCGCCTGGCAACGCTGGTCGAATGGCTGCCGCCTTTCGGTGTACTCCTTGGCGCTGCCAGCATCGACGGCATCATCATCCGCGCCGTCAAAAAACAGGAATTCAGGCGGCACAGCCCGGAAATCGTCAGCTTGTCAGCCTGTATCACGATCATGACGGCCTGCGCCATGGTACTCCTGCTGGTCATGCCCTGGACCTTGCACTCGGCTGCACTGCCAGTCATGCTTCTCATCATCAGCATATTCATGAATCTTGGCATTGCCAACTATGCCAAGGCGTAAGGCATATGCTGGCCATCCATTCAGTGGATGTACGTCGCCGCAATCTGGTTTTGCAAGACCCTCTGGTGGTTCGTTCAAAACAATAGTGGCCCGCATTGAGCGGGCCACTATTGTTAGGCTTTTGCGTACTCTCTTTTTTCAGACTCTTCCGCGATTAAGCTCATTGCAGCTCTGGACAAGAACCCACTTCGCGTTTCATGTCTAGAATCGACATAATTATCAATTTTCTTTAAGATGAAGCGCGGAAGGCTAATATTGATTCGTTCAGGCTTTGAGTCAAGGTCTGACAAATCAATATTTACGATTGCCCATATTCCATCGGCATATTCCTCATTTTTGATAAGATCCTCAATCTTGGAATTTTCAATTGAGACTGGCTCATTTAATAAGAGCAAAGTTTCGATATGACTGCGGATTGCTTCCTTAGCATTCTTCATCGCGTCATCAATTGTATCGCCCCAGGAGTGGCATCCCTTAATGTCAGGAACAGTAACACCATATACACTCCCGTTATCCTTATGGATTACGACGGAGATTTCCATTTTACACCTTTGGTTATAAAGTAATCGAAGAAACGATCCTTTTCTTGATTTCAATTTTATTGCATTTCAAAAACAAGCTTCCTTCAATTTTTCCACTTCAAAATAATTAACTGGATTTCTCAGTCAATTATTTTGAAGGGAAAAAAGCCGAACTATCTTAGTCCGGCGTCTTTGAGGATGCTGTTAACAGTTCCTATAGGCAAATATTTTTTAGGGTGAGGCACCGTAATCAAGAGCGGCTTAGTTGGATGTTTGAAATGGTGGTGGCTACCAACTACACGTACTAGTTTCCAACCATCCTCTTCCAGCATCCGAATAATTGCTCTTGAGTTTTTCAAGATCGCCTCCTCGAATGATGTTGTGTGTAATTATACACACAGAAAATCCAATGGCAAGTTTTTTTGTGTATTCGTGTGTATTTTACTGCCTGAAAGTATCTCAATGTTTTTGAGATCACTGACATGCCACGCGTAGGCGCAATCACATCCCGAAAAACCTCCCGTGACTCTCTGCCCGGCGCTTGATATTGCTCGAAGCGATGCATTGGCTTGGCAAGCAGGACATTAAGCAAGAAATGAGGACAGCCATCTCTTCCTGCGTCAGGCAGGTCTTGACAAAGAAATACACCAGTACCCAGAACCAGGCAACTCGCCATACTGGATCCCGCAATCCCTGCACATATTCACCACCGCCAGGATTCCCGCGACGCAGCCTTGGCGATGTTGAACACCGACAATCGCCAATGTGGGGAAGCGCCCACACTGCAGCCTGAAGCAGGCCGGCGTTCACCTGCGGAGAAAGCAAAGTTCAGCTAAACGAAATACGTGCGAAAAACAATAATTTGTTGGCGACACAAGGCATTCCGCTGCGCTTACGATCCTCTTCATGGATCACTTTTCGCTCCCCAAGAACATGTCTACGCCACATCCGCCTTCGCCGCCGGGTTTCACTACGCCATGCACCAAAGCCAGCCAGGCGCAGACGGACGATCCGAAGCAAACCGTGGCGACACGGGTGTTCTACGAAGAGTTCCGCTGCGTGAAAGCGCTCTACCTGGATGCCGACAACTATGCTCCCCAGTTCAGCGCGACGGACCTGATCAGCGCCTACATTTCACTGGCCTTCACCCTCGATAACCCGGAAGGCCTGATCTTTACCTATTTGCATACCGAGCTGCTCCTGCGCGATCAACGTACCCCGCGCCGCCAGGAGGAAATCTGGAAGCCGCAATACCAGCTATTAAGGGCGCTGCAGCGATCACCCCTGAACTGTGACCCGCATCCCCATTTCACGCTGGACCATTTCACCACGGCCTGCATTGCCATTGTGGTGAAAAAAGGAGTCGCAAAACACAGCATCTTTGGGCAAGCCCGCAAGAATACCGTGGCCCGCTCCATTGGTTTGAAGAATACCCGGCAATCGTAACGAGCACCAAGCAACAACCACCGCACCACCACCGCCTGCATCTACCTGGAAACACCCTTGCCTCGCGCTCTGCGCACGCGGCACCGGCTGACACCGAAGCGTCCTGTTCGCTACGCAACAGGCTGTTGAATCCTTTTTCCGGTGGTTTTACGCTCATGCAATCGGTCCTGTCATTCGCCACGCTTTCCTGCGCACTGCTGCCATGCGCCGCCCACGCCTGCTGGGATGATGCCGGCCGGCAGTACGGCATCTCTCCCGCACTGCTGTTCAGCGTGGCCCAGGCTGAATCGTCCCTGAATCCGCGTGCCGTGAACCGTACGCATTTCCAGGTCACCCATACGGTCGATATTGGCTACATGGGGATCAATACGAACAGGGCCATGCTGAAAAACCTCGGCCTGAGCGAAGACGACTTGTATAACCCCTGCAAGAACATCCACGCCGGCGCCCGCATACTGCGCGAGAAATTCCAGCGTTTTAACGTTACCTGGGAGGCCATCGGCGCCTACAACGCCTCGTGCGTCACGCTTGCGCCAGCCGCGTGCCAGGAAGCTCGCAGACGGTATGCCTGGCGCGTGTATGGCTTCCTCACCAACACCAGGGCGCCAACGGTACGCCGCTCCCCGCCAGCTGCCAAGCACAACATCCCCAACAAAACACGCTCCGACCGGTTGGCACCTGCCCCGGCCACGCTTGTCTCGGTGAGCTTGCCATGAGGCGCACGTTCACTCACGCTGCGCTGGCAGCGACAACAATCGCGAGTGCCTGCCTGTTGCTGGCCGCCTGCGAAAGCCTGTACACCCAGCCTCAGCCGGCAATCCTTCCCTCCCGCGCAGCCGCGTTTGGGTCCCACATGCAGCACATCGCCCAGCTCCACTACGGTACGCAGGCGCACTACGGCCTGTGCATTGCGCCGGCATGCCCTGCGCGCACGCCCAAGACGCTGGCAAGACAGGCGGCGCGCCTTGGAGACTTGATCCAAACCACGACACCGGCCGACAGCGCTGCGCAGACATCCGCTGCGGCGCCGGTGGAAACCGGTGCAGCAGACGAGACAGGCTTGTCCGATGCCAGCCAGCTGACGGTGCACTTTGCGCCGGGTTCCTCGCGGCTCGATAGCGCGGCCCGACACGCTCTCCAGCAATTTCTGACACTGGTGCGGCCAGGGATACGGATGCATATCGCGGGCAGAACCGATAACACCGGCACACCGGCATCGAACGACGCCATTGCTCACCTGCGTGCAGCCAGGGTCGAGCGCTATCTGCGCCGCCATCTGCACGTCCCGGCGGTCCAGTTCGAGGTCGAAAGCAGCGGGGCCTGCTGCTACGCCGCCGCCAATGCGACCGAAGCGGGCCGCCAGGCCAACCGTCGCGTTGAGCTCAGAATCAGCGCCGATCCACCTTGGCAGGCGCAGCGATGAGGACCTGGACACCCCAGGTCAACCTGACTGCGGTACTGGCAACGTGCCGGCCTGGTCATTTCCGCTGCTGCCGGCACTGCATCGCGTGGCATTGCCGCGTCCGCGGCCCTCCCGCATCGCCATGCCGCGCCAGATAACCGCCCCCCAAAACAGACAGGCTTCTTCACCTTCACGATTGGAATGCACATGAACACCCTGCAATACGTCACGGTTCTCCCCTTCAAACAACACGGCAAGCGGCCCCTTGGCCTGCGTGTCTCCGCCGCAGCCAAGGTCCTGGCGCTGCTGACCCTGATTACCCTGGGTCTGCTCGCCGCGATTCCCGCCACGGCCATCGATCTCGTCGCGTTCACCGGCATCACCGGTCCGCTGACGTCCGCACTGACGCAACTGGCCGCACTGGCACCTGGCGTGAAAGCACTGGTCGGCTTCATCGGCTTCGTGGTGGCCCTGATCTCGCTGACTGCCCTGCGTAATTTCAGTCCGGTGCTGTTCTACATCGGCATGGCGATTTTCGGCGCGGTCGGGCTGATCATCGGCGGCTCCATCATGGGCGCCACGATCTGAACCAGGCGGGCAGATACACCACGCATTGAGAAAAGGAGGACGCCATGCAAGCCGATACCTACATTCCCCGGCGGCTGGACGACCAATGGAAAGTTGGCCTATGGGACTTTGATGTCGCCTTTCCCGTCCTCCTTTCCGTCTTTGTCGGCTATCTGGCCAGCAGCAAACTCGGATTTTTCCTCGCGGTCTGCGCCGGCGTCGCCGTGTCGCGCTGGCTCAGCCGCAAAAAAGCGGATAAGCATCCGGCCTTTGTCCTGCACTGGGCGTACTGGTACCTGCCTGTCAGTCCGCTGACGTCCATGCGCTCGACCCCGCCCTCGCATATCCGCAAGATGGTCGGGTAGCACTTAGGAGAGCACCGTGAAACTGGAAACCTATCAGGATGACCTGGGCGCACTGCGCCGCCGCGTCTTCGACCAGCGCCTGGCCATCGGCATCCTTTCCGTCTGCCTGATGCTGGCGTTGACCATCATTGTCCACATCGCCGGCACGGAACGCACTGTCATTGTGCCGCCGGCTATCCATAAAACGTTCTGGATCGAGGACGGTAAGGCCAGCAACGATTACCTGGTCCAGATGTCCGGCTATATCGCCTACCTGATGCTGGACGTCACGCCGAAGTCGATCGAATGGAAGAAGGACATGCTGCTCAGCTGGTGCCTGCCGGAGAACGCCGGCAGCATCAAGACTCGCCAGGATTTGGAGGCGGCAAGACTGAAGAAGCTCAATGCGAGCACGTACTTCCAGATGCAGCAACTGGTACCTGACGAAGAAACGCAATCGGTCACGATGACCGGCTACCTGAAAACCCAGGTAAACGGGGCCAATACCTCCGACAACCTCAAGACCTACCGCGTGGACTTCGCCTTCAGAGGCGCGCGCGTGCATTTGAAAGATTTCAAGGAGTTGAAAGATGGAAAACCGGATACTGCCACTGGCGTGGCTGCTGCTGGGGCTCGTTGAGCTGCCCGCCTGGGCCGTACAGACCAAAGAGGTCAGGGACGGCGCCACCATCGAGGCGGTCATCGCCGCACATGAACCCACGCGCATCCGCATCGAGGGCGCCAAGATCATCGACGTCGTTGGCAACATTTACTCGAGCAGCAACTGTGCTCCCAAACCGACTGACGCCAGCCTGCCCGTGGCGCCAGGTGGCGTTACTGCCGTCAATCCCGGCGGCCAGCTGTCGCTTGCCTGCGACCTGGCCAAAGGCGAAATCTATATTCAACCGGTGGGCACTCCTGCGAAGCCGATCAACCTGTTTATTTCGTCCGCCACGGCCACCTATACCTTGCGCCTGAACCGCGCGGAGGTTCCTGCAGACACCATCGTGATCTCAGACAAGTCGGCCAGACGCCAGGCCAAGGCAGCCAATGCCGGCGGAGTGGGGGCAGGGAGGTCCGCCACATTCATCCGCTCCCTAAAAACGATGCTGATGTTCATGGCTTCCGAGCAGGTGCCCGACGACGTCCGGATGGAAGAGCGCGACGAAGCGCGCCTGCTGTGGGCGGAAGCAGAAATGAAGCTCATCCGCCAGTTTGAAGGCCGTGGCTTCATCGGCGAGACCTATGCGCTCAGCAATATCAGCGGTGCGCCGCTGGTGCTCGCAGAACAGGAATTTGACCGCGACGATGGCGATGTCCTGGCCGTCGCCATCGACAACCTCAACTTGCGTCCGAATGAAAGCACGCGAGTCTATGTCATCAGGGCAGGGGAGTGAGCCGCCATGCGCATCATGCAAACATTGAAATCCTGCACGGCACGGTTGACGCCCAGGCAGCAGCAGTACCTGGCCGCCGCCAGTATCGTGACAGCCTGCATTGGCGTCCTGTGGGCGGTATTGGCCTATTCCGAGTCCGGCAGCCCGGCCAAGCAGCTCCCCAAAGCGACCGACAAGCGCGCCACCGTCAATGTGGATGGCACCAGCATGATGGTGCCGGGCCAGATCTCGCCGGAAGACCAATGGGTCGGCAACGCCGGCAAGAAGCTGGCGCAATATGACAGCGACAAGGAAGCGCAAGACAAAATCAACAGCGATCACAAGGCCGTCGAAGCAGCCTTGCTCAAGCGCCTGGCCGATCTGGAAGCAAAAACGGCCGCCACGGCAGAACCAGCGCCGCCACCCGCACCGCCCGCGCCCGTCACGCCGCCCATTCCCCAGCCATCGGGGCCGGCTCCATCGCAGTACCCTCCTGGCACGCCACTCGGTGGCAACGTGCCGCCAGGACCGCCCGCCACCGACGTAGCCAGTGGAAACACCCGCGTACTGCGGCCAAACGAGCCACCGGAGACGCCCGCCTCCATGATCCGCGTGTCCCTGGGCGCCGCGACAGACGCCAGCGGTAACACCGGGGCCGCCAAGGAGGCCGGGGGCAATGGCGTAAAACCGGCAAACACGCTGGACGACTTTCTCCCAGTCGGCGTCCTGCCGGGAGAACTGCTCGGCGGGATCGATGCGCCGACGGGCGGCCAGGCCCAAAGCAATCCGCTGCCGGCACTCATCAAGATTTCAGCCGCCGCCATCCTGCCGAATCAGTTCCGCGCGGACGTCAAGGAATGCTTTGTGGTTGCCTCCGGCTATGGCGACATCAGTTCCGAACGCGCGTACCTGCGCACTGACGTGCTCTCCTGCATCCGCTACGACCGCTCGGTGGTCGAGGTCAAGATCGAGGGCAACATCTTTGGGGAGGATGGCAACCTGGGGCTGCGCGGCACGCTCGTCTCCAAACAGGGGCAGCTGCTGGCCAACAGCCTGCGCGCCGGCATCGTCAGCGGCATCGGCCAGGGTTTTGCACAAGGCAACAGCTCATTTACGACTTCGCCGTTTGGCACCCTGTCGACGACGACCGGCGGCACCGGCGATCAATTCCGCCGCGGCATTGGCAGCGGCATGGGGAGCGCGCTCAACAACCTGGCCAACTATTACATCCGGCTGGCCGAACAGACGTTTCCCGTCATCGAGGTGCATGCGGGCCGCAAAGTGGACGTGGTGCTGACGCGCGGCGTGCGCATTCCCGCGCGGCCCATGTCACGCAGCGACGCGGACCGGCAGGATCAGCTCGGCCTTGCCGAGCGCACGATGGAGGTTCCCAATGACGAAGCTGACTAGACTGGGCCTCGCCGCACTCGCCTGTGCCGCTACATTTGTCGCCCACGCCAGTACGGCCGAGGACACACTGTTCGCCACGCTGAAGCAAACCTATCCCGGCACGGCCTTTGATACGGTCACGGCGACACCGATCCCCCACGTCTTCGAGGTGTGGATGGGAGACAACGTCGGCTTCGTCGCCGATACACGCCCTGATTACATGATTTTTGGCCGCCTGGTCGATCTGCGCGCCATGCGCGACCTGACCGCACCGAAACTGCAGCAGCGGAGCAACGCCGCCAGCCCGGCAGCGCCGACGGCAGCGGTTATCGATGTCCGCCAGCTGCCGTTGGCCGATGCAATCGTCTCCACGCAGGGCAAGGGCGAACGCGTCCTTTATCTCTTCACCGATCCACATTGTCCGTATTGCCGCCAGCTTGAATCCGAACTGGCGATTATCCCCAACCTGCGCATCTACAACTTCATGGTGCCGTTCCAGGACCAGGTTTTACCCCTGCGCATCTGGTGTGCTACCGACCGCATCGCTGCCTGGCGCAGCGCCGTCAGCGGCACGTTGGACGGGCAGGGCGCACCAGCCCAATGCGCCCATCCGCTCGACCGCAACCTGGCCCTGGCCAGCAAATTGGGCGTACAGGGCACGCCGACCCTCTTCTTTGCTGATGGCGCACGGGAAACCGGTGTTATCAGTGCCAGCGAGATCGAGGCCCATCTGGCGCAAGCCGCGTCGCGCCACCAAGCCAGTAAGAACCCACAGGAGTAATCATGCAACTGAATCCATCGATTTCATTCCGTGCCAAAAAACTGTCCGCCGCAGCGGTTTGCCTGACGATCCTGGCCGGGTGCGGCGACATGACAGGCCTGGGCGGCAAGTCCGAATATGCTTGCAAGGCGCCCGAAGGCGTGCAGTGCAACTCCGTCTCCGGCAATTACTACAACTCGTTTCCATCGGGTGGCGGTGGGACGGCCACAGGGGCTCCCACAAAAGGAACGCCGCGTGCCGCCCCGCGCAGCATGTACACGATGCTAAAAGCTGCATCCAGCGGCAGCGCCATGCAGGGATCGCCTGTGTTCGAGCCCGCCGCGCTGCGCTCGCCACCGCGCGTCATGCGGCTCTGGATTAAACCGTGGGAGGACAGCGACCATGATCTCCACGATCAGTCCTTTGTCTACCTGCAAACAGACCCAGGCCGCTGGCAGATCGCCCACGCGCAGCGGCAGATCCGTGATGCCTTTGCTCCCTTGAAACCGCCCGCACCTCAGCAGGCGTCATCTTCGGGTACTGCGTCTCCCTCTGGACAGGCCAACTCCGGCGCCGAAACACGGCCAACCTTGCCGCCAGCGGGAGCGCTTGCCGATCCTCCCATCGGGACCGTCACGCCGGTTCCAGAAGGCGCGCCGTCTCCAGCGCCGGCAACAAACCAATAGCGATATTGCATTCAGAGAGGACAAATATGCTCAAGTTCTTCATGCCAGAAAACGATGGCGAAGGGATCCGCGCTGGCCTCTGGGATCTGTTTGGATTAAGCCGAGGCGAGGCATTTTCCAAGGATCAGTTTGCCAGCTGGCTACCGTACGGTCCGTATGTCGACAGCGAGCAGCTGTTCATCAATCGCCATCACCAGCTTGGTTTCATGCTCGAACTCATGCCCCAGGCCGGCGCCGATGAGCGCATGGTGGAAGTACTGCAAAGCCTGTATACCAACTGTCCCGCCAACACGGGTGTGCAATTTCACCTGTTTGGCTCGCCGGACATCCGCGCCCCGCTGATCCAATATGCCAACATGCGCATGGAAGACGAGGATCAGTATGAAAACTCGCAGCAGTGGGGCCGTCCGGCCCGGAACAGCAACCTGTACCGCCAGCTGGCACGCCAGCGCGTGCAACATCTGCTGGCCGGGAGCCAGAAATCCCTGACCAAGGGATTTCATTTTACGCTGCGCGACTTTCGACTGATGATGAGCGTCACGACGGATGGGCGCGCCGATGATATCGGCAAGCGCGAAGCGGCGATCAGTTTGCGCGACTCGATGGCAAGCACCCTTGACGCCGCCTCTATACCCAGCAACGTATGCGAAGCGGCCGACTTAATCAACTGGTGCGCACTGTTCACCAATCCCCACCGGCTCACAGATGGTTTCATCCCATGGATTCACTACGATGAGGGAAGAGAACTGCGAGATCAGATTGTCGACTTCGATACCGTCCAGGAGCCGACCAACGAAGGCATCCGGTTTTCGAAGCCAGGCAAGCCGCAGCACGTAGAAGCACGCTTTTTCTCCATTAAGTCGTTTCCGGAACGTTTCCCCCTCTGGCAGATGGGCGCGCTCATCGGCCACGTCATGCAACCGGCACTGCAGTACCGTGCGCCGTTCCTGCTCACCATGGGCGTGCACATCCTCGATACGAACACGACGCGGACATTGATTACGGCGAACCATATCCGCGCGACACAGAACGCAGGCAGCAAGATGGCCGCCATCATGCCGGACGTGCAGAAGAAGCAGGAAGACTGGAATGCCGTCGCCAACGCCATGGATGTCGGCGGCAACCTCGTCTCGATGTACCACCAGCTGGCCATTTTTTCGCCACCCGCCGAGGCGACGGCGGCGGCGGAAGCGGCCAGGGCCATCTGGCGTGCCAGCGGCTTTGAACTCAATGCCGATGTGTACATGCACCGCCAGGCGCTGCTGGCGAGCTTGCCCATGACCCTGACGCCCGCATTCCACAACGACATGAAGAAGATGAAGCGGGTGACGCGCAAATCCATGGCGAACGCCATCCATCTCGCGCCCCTGCTGGGGGAATGGCGAGGAACCGACACGCCAACGCTCATCTTCGCCGGCCGCCGCGGCCAGCTCGTGACGCTGGACCTGTATGACAACGACTTGGGCAACTACAATTTTGCCGTCGTCGGCGCCCCAGGTTCCGGCAAATCCGTCACCCTCAACGAGATAGCCTGGTCATACCGCTCCGGCGGTGCGCAAGTGCGCCTGCTCGATTTCGGGCGCTCATTCGAGAAGCTGTGCAAGAAAGCCAATGGCACGCATGTCGAGTTCAGCCCACGCTCGAAGATCATTTTGAACCCGTTTACGGCGGTCAATGACATTCATGAAGACATCGATATGCTATTGCCCGCCCTAGCGAAGATGTGTTCCATGAGTCAGCAATTACAAGAAGTGCAATATAAAGCCATTTCAACGGTCCTCCTGAAGCTATGGAAGTCGTACGGCAATGATCTGACGATCACGGCTTTGCGCGACGCATTCAAGACCGGCAGTATTGCCGAACTCGAAATTAAAGGCGATGACCGCATCCGCGATCTTGCCATCATGCTCAATCCATACTCGAAGGACGGGCAGTACGAACGCTTCTTCGAGGGCAAGAATAACGTCGACTTCTCGAATGACTTCGTCGTGATCGAAAACGAAGAACTCAAACGCAAGCCAGATCTGCATGCCGTCGTCAATATCCTGCTGATGTACCAAATCACCGGCGAGATGTACCTGAACCGTGATCGCAAGAAGCTCCTGATCATCGATGAACTCAAGCAACAGCTTGGAGAGATCGGTGCAGACGACCCGGTCAAGGCCGCCGTGGTGGAAGAAGCAGCCCGGCGTGCGCGCAAATACGGCGGTGCACTGGGCACCGCGACGCAGGGTGCCGATGATTATTACGGTTCGGTGCAAATGACGGCCGCTTTCAACTGCTCCGACTGGGTTTTCCTGCTGCGGCAAAAACCGGAGTCGATTGAAATCCTCGAAAGCAACAAGCGCATCGTCATGGATGCGGCCAAAAAGCGGCTACTTAAATCGCTACGCACCGAGGCCGGCGCCTTTGCGGAAATGTACGTCTCGTCGCCGATCGGTGAAGGCGTCGTACGCCTGGTCATTGATCACGCCACACAGCTGCTGTTCTCGAACAAACTCGCCGATAACAAGCCGATCGACGCCCTGCGCGCCCAAGGCTACTCCATCGACGAGGCCATCGCCCGGGTACTGGCCGACAGGGGACTCCAATGAGAATCATGTTGATCAATATCCTCGTATCGGCCTGCTTCGTGGCGATCGGCATTGCGGCCTATGACCGGCTGGTGCTGCGGCCGATGCTGGTCATCGGGGTCGTCGACGCGGCGAACGTCTTCAATGCAAAACAGGAACAGTACTTCAAAGCCATGACGACCAGCCGTACCGACATGGAACGGCGGCAGGCGATATCCGATGCTGAACGATTCGTCCCCCGTTTTGCTGCTGCGTTGGCGCAATTGCCGCAAGAGTGCGCATGCCTGGTGGTCGACAAAACGGCGGTGATCGGCAGCCGCGCAACATTGATCGATCTCACTCCATTGCTCAGAAAAAAGGTAAAGCTGTGACCCACGATTTCTTTCAGCATGTGCGCAGACGCTGGTATCTGTACCTGGTGCTGGTCGTGATCTGGACACTGGCCTATGTGCGTCTGTTTATCGATGCCACACCGCGCTTGCCTATTCTGTTTAACGTGACCCCCAGCTTGCCCTACACGGTCGCAGTGGTCGACTACCGGGCGGACGGCATCCGTCGCGGAGATTATGTGGTCTATGCATTCGAAGGGGCGGCGTACCGCGTCTTCCCCGGCCTGTACCACCAGCCGTTCTTCAAGATTGTGCGCGGCGTGGCCGGCGACAAAGTGACCGTCCGGGATCGCCATGTTTTCGTCAATGGCGAGGAGGTCGGCATTGCCAAGACCCATACCACCGTTAAACACCTCCGGCTCGAACCCATCGCCGAGACCGTGATTCCGCCCTCGTATTTTTATGTACAAGGCACCAGCCCGGACAGCTTCGATTCACGCTACAGCATCAATGGCCTGGTACACGTCGACGCGGTCCTGGGCGTCGTCATTCCGATCTTTTGAAGGAAAAGCAAATCATGCCATTACTTGAACCCGCACCCACGACACGGGGTTTTCACTGCCTGCCATGCGGTGAGCTGACCAGGCGGATTTTGTCCGTCCTGTTGCTGGCCAGTGGCCTCATGGGAGCATTGGCCGAGGCCGAGGAACTGGCCGCGATCGGGCCGACGTATCCGATTGCCGAGCAAAACCTGCTCGACATGATCGCCCAGCGCCTGCGTGCGCTGGAAAAGAGCGGCCAGTTTCACGCACTGCAGGAGCAGGCGATCGCCAAAGGCAGGGCGGCCGTGGCCAATCCGGCCCCTGTCGCTGGTTTGACGCCGGCGAAGGAACCACGAACTCTGTATGTTGACCCCACCTATGTGCTCGACAAGAACATCCTCGATGCACAGGGTCACGTCCTGTTCCCCGCAGGCACCCGCACCAACCCGCTCGCGATCACGTCCATGTCCAAGAGCCTCCTGTTTTTTGACGCGCGTGATCCTGCACAGGCAAGGATGGCGCGCAGCCTGCTCCAGCGCGATGGCGCGCGGATCAAGCCGGTACTCGTCGGCGGCTCGTATTTGCAGCTGATGAAACAGTGGAAAACGCGGATCTACTTCGATCAGCAGGGCAGATTAGTAGGGCGCTTTGGCATCCGGCATGTCCCGGCCTTGGTCTACCAGGAAGGCATGCGCCTTCGCATCGACGAAATCGTGGTGGCCAGATGAGCCTGCTAAAACACACCATCGGCTTAATCCTGCTCCTCATCGGGGCAGGCCATGCCCAGGCGGCGCCGGTCGGAACCTGCACTGGCGCCTTCCCGAACCCGATCACGGATATCTGCTGGTCATGCATCCTGCCGATCTCCCTCGGCAGTGTCACCTTGGGCAACCTGGGCGGCCAGGAAGACATTGCCAATCCGCCCAGTCCGATCTGCACGTGCAAAGTCAATCCGGTGATCGGCCTGTCTATCGGCTTTTGGGAACCCGTGCGCCACGTGGAAGTGGTGCGTAAACCTTTCTGCCTGGTGTCCCTGGGTGGCATCGATCTCAATCCGGGCATCCCTGCGCCAGAAGCAGCCCGGGCCACGGATGCAGGCGGCGCCCAGGACGCCTTCTACCAGGCGCATTACTACGTTAATCCGGTCATGTACTGGCTTAAGGCGGTCGCCGATTTTCCCTGCCTGGAGGCCGGCTCCTTCGATATCGCGTACATGACCGAGGTCGACCCGCTGTGGGCCGACGACGAGCTGACACTCATCATCAATCCGGAAACGGTCCTCTTTGCCAATCCCGGCGCCGTCGCCGCCTGCGCTGCGGACTGCGTTGCCGCCACGGCGGGATTTGGCCGCCCGGAATTGTTCTGGTGCGCCGGCTGCCAGGGAGGTCTTTTCCCGCTCGATGGCCACGCGGCCTACCACGTGGGCGGGGTACGCACCGCCGAATTGATGATGCAGCGCCTCACCGCCAAGATGCACCGGGAACTGCTGACATGGGGCATGCATGGCCAGAAAGGGCTGTGCGGTCCGTACTTCCTGCCGGAAATGGACAAGACGGCCTACAAATCCCAGCTGACGTATCCCGTTCCGGCCACGGACAAGGAACTGGGCAAATGCTGCCAGCCTTTTGGTCGCACCACCATCGCCTGGGGAGCGGGGAAGGAATACCCGGTCAAGGGAGAAGATTTTGCGTTTATGTTATTTCGAAAAAGGAACTGCTGTGTTGGCTATTAATCCGATCCAAGTGCCCCCTGCGGGCGCTAGGCCCGCTGCACTACGTACCATGGCAGGGCTAAGTTCTCTGTTCCTGGCCCAGGCCGTGGCGGCGCAGGCGATACCAACGATCACCGACGCGGACATCGAACGCGCCAAAAAGCTGCAGCCGGCCATCACCGAGCAGGATATCGCCCGCGCGGTACGGGCCAATCCCATGCCGCAAGACCCGCCGCCAAGGCCCACTCCCACTACGCCACAGATGCGGATCGACGCCTTGCCCCAGCCTCGCCCAACGCCATCCGTTGATCTGGGCGCCATTGCCAAAGGCTATGAAGCGGCATCCAATCCAATCGCGCTTGCCGCGTTGAATGGCGACCAGCTGCTGGTCTTTGTGACCTTCGCTATGCCGGAAGCCGCGCTGAATAAACTGGCGATGCAAGCGGCGCAGCTGCAGGCGACCCTGTTACTACGGGGACTGGACGACGGATCACTGGTCAAAACCGTGGTGCATGTCCAAAAAATCATGGGCGAGCGCAAGGTGGCATGGCAAATCGATCCGCAGGCATTTGACCGCTTTGCGATACGCCAGGCGCCGACCTTCGTTTTGCTGCGTGCCGGTGCACCTGCCCAGGCCTGCGGGGCAGGGAGTTGTTTCGCGCCGGATGCTTATGTTCGCGTCGCCGGCGACGTCTCGCTTGAATACGCGCTCAAAACCATCCAGCAACGCGCACCGCGCTTTGCCGACAGCGCCGGCCGCTTCCTGGAGAAAATGAGGAAATAGCCATGCGCCGTTTGATCGCCCTGACGACCGCCTGCTGCTTGAGCAGCATGCAGCCTGCCATTGTCCTGGCGCAAGTCAACCAGGACCTAGCTGCCGCCACGGCCGCCAACCAGGCGGCCCGGGCCAGCGTCACCACCCAGAGCGCCACTGCCCACGTGCCCGGCTATACGCTCACGCCTCCCGAAACCGTCTACCACGGTAAGAGTAACCTCAAAAGCGATGCCAGTACTCACCTGGCGGCTTGCGCCCTGACGCCCGGCGACCCGGCCTGCGCTGCGCAAGTGGGTGCCCTGAACTCGGCCAACACGCCGCGCCCGCCCGTGCTGGCCACCGATCCGGCTATCGCCGCCGCGCAAGCCATCGCCCGCGATCCCCTGAGTGCCGAGACGGCGCTGGCCGCGTACACCACCGGCTGTCCCGCCGGCGCCACCTGCGCACCCAAGACATTCTGTCTCGGTACGCAATGCTTCAGTACCAGTTATACGAATGACGTCGATTTTGCACAGGTCATGACCTACATGGAGGCAGTGCGCGAGGCGGGCGTCTATCTCGATCCGAAGACCATGACCTTGTTCAATGGCGAGGGTAATACCTGCCGCAACCGGCTCCTCAAAAACTGCTGCTATACGGATGGCGCCGGGGCCCACTTTACTAACCAGTCCCTGTTTGGCATCGGCTCGCGCCTGGTATTCGACATCCTGATGAACAGTGGTAACCGGGAATTTGTCACGCAAGGCGCCAAGGCATTGCTGACCAGTGGCGGCTTTAGCGGCAGTTATACGACGTTTGGTGTGACGGTGGCCGTCAATGGCACGGCGCTGCCGGCAGGTTCCATCACGCTGGCCACCACCGAACACCTGGCGATCGCGTTCAATCCCTGGAGCCTGGCGATGACTGCGGTGATGTACATCGCGGTCTCGATGATGTCCTGCAATGCCGGCGAGGGCAAGCTGGCGATGAAGGAGGGCGCCCAGCTATGTCACACCATCGGCACCTGGTGCAGCTCCTGCATCCGGGTATTGGGCAAATGCGTGTCGTGCATCGAGCACACGACCTCCAAATGCTGTTTTAACTCGCGCCTGGCCAGGATGATCAACGAACAGGGGAGGGCGCAGCTCGGCATGGGCTGGGGAGCACCAAAAAATCCAGCGTGTTCCGGCTTTAGCGTGGATCAATTGCAAAGCATCGACTTTGCGAAGCTCGATCTGACCGAGTTCTATGCCTCCATCGTGCCGACGCTGCCCAACGTGGCGGCAGTCAAGGATGCTGCCGCCCAGCGTGCGCCAGCCTGTTATCTGGGGAGAGGGAAATGCTGAATCGAACCACGACGCGCAAGGTTTCACTTGCCCTTTGCTCTGCCATGCTCTGCGCCGCAACCTGTGCGGCTCCGGAAACCACACCCCGCGTGGCGGTGAGCGATCCGAAAGTACTGATGTTGGCGGCCATCGATGCACCAGATGGCCGTGCAGCCGGCATGTTGACGGGATACCTGGCGGACGCGATCACCCAGCGCTTTTCTGCCTCCTCTGCGCTCTTCATGGATGTCACGACACTGGCCCGTTACGCCCAGGACGGCTGCCGCCGGCTCAACGTCCGCTTTTGGCAGGAAGGCGTCAGGCTCGCACCGGGGCAGGCACCAAATAAGCAAACGATCGATATCGGCATCAATTACTGCCGCAATGGCCAGCCGCCCGCCCATCTGCGTCTGGAGAAATCGCCATGAGAAGGTACCAATACTGTCTGGCAATGCTGCTCGCATGCGGAGCCGTACACGCCCAGGTTCCCGCCAGTGTCCCTGCACAAGGCCACGCTGCTGGCGCGCAGGCCGATGTGCGGCGCGGCTGGCATTTCTATGACGACCCGGCAGTGCACGAACCGCAGAAGGAAATAGTGTCGCCTGCGCCAGTCGCGCTACCAAAACCCACCACGCCGCAGCCGCCGCCTGAAGTCAAGGCGCTGCGCGATTTACAGGCGCAGCTGGAACAGCTCAAGGCCGTCGCCGTCATGAACCCGACTGTCGCCAATGTGCGCCGCTACATGGAGCTCGAATCGAAGATCGTCAGGAATGCCTCGCTGTTTGCCGACCTGTCGCAGAAAGTGGCGTGGGCCAATCCGGACCTGGACCCCACCACACAGGGCCGCCCCGTCAATGCCCAGGCGCTGGAGGTATTTGAACAGGTGCAGATGCAGGAGAGATATTCCGCCCTCGCCAACATCGGGAGCGACCACATTCTGATGTTCTTCTTCCGTGGCGATTGTCCGTACTGCCATGCCTATGGGCCGGTATTGCGGGCGTTTTCCACGAAATACCGTATCCAGGTGCTGCCGGTCAGCCTGGATGGCGGCGCGGTGCCGGGTTTTACCAATGCCCGCACCGACAACGGTACCGCCGCCACGCTCAACGTCAAGCAAGTTCCGGCGCTGTTTTTGGCACAGCCCATCACCGGCAAGATCATGCCGGTCGGTTTTGGTGTGCTGTCGGAAGGCCAGCTGGTGGAACGGATCGATGCCCTGCGGCCGCGCGCCGCAGAAGCCGTCGAAGCGCCGCTGACAACCAATTACTCATCTCGTTAAGGAGCTCATCATGCCTATGCGCAAACTCATCATCGCACTATCCCTGTCGACCAGCAGCCTGTACATCCATCCGGCCTTCGCCGGTGACCTGAATGCCGAAGTCAACAAGATGTTCAACGACCTCGGCGCCATCGGCAACTACTCGGCCCCGGGTGCCTTCCGTGGCCAGGTCTACAACACCTATAGCGGCGGCAGCCTGATGCTGCGCGCGCCGAACAAGACGTATCAATTAATGGCAATTAACTACCCGACGGCCAAAGCCGGCTGTGGAGGCATTGATCTTTTCGGCGGCTCGTTCTCCTACATTTCGGCGGCCGAATTCAAGAACATGCTCAAGAACGTCACCTCCGCGCTGCCAGGCGTAGCGTTTCAGCTCGCGCTCGAATCGGTGTCCCCGATGCTCGGGGGTATCACCAAGTGGACCAAAAACCTCGAATCGATGATGACGAATGCGCAAATCAATTCCTGCAACACCGCAAAATCCCTCGTCTCGTCGGCCGCCGAGGCCACCGGATTTAGCTCCAGCAAGGCCTGCGAGGATATCGCCGTCTCGCTGGGCCTCGAATCGGACTATGCCGCCGCAGCCGTCCGCTGCAAGTCCGACAAGGGCTCCATTCTGGATACCGCGCGCAAATCTTCCGATTCCCTGGTCAAAAACAAGGCGCCGTTCGTCGGCAACCTCACCTGGGAATCGCTCAAGCTCGCTGGTAACTATCTGGACGACAAAGAGCGGGAAATGGTCATGAGCATGGTCGGCACCGTTATTTTCTATCCGGAAGGACGAGACGACAACCCAATTGCTCCGACCTTCACTTCCATCTCCCAGCTGCTCTATGGCCAGTCGGACGCTGGCGGCGGGAACGTCCACCAAACAGTGTTGCGGTGCAACAATTTTACAACGTGTGACCAGGTTACCGTGGATCCCGCCTACGTCCACACGCCATTTACCGCCAAGGTTGAAAAACTGATGCGTTCTATCGCTTACAAAATCGAGACGCGCACACCGATTCCCAACATGTCGCCGGAGGTCGGTTTTGTGAACCAGACCAGTGAGCCTGTCTACCGCATGCTGTCGATCGGCGCATCGTTTCCTTCTGCCACAGCCAATGAGCAGCTGATTGCCACCTATCGGGATGTGATTGCCGCGGATTACGCCTACATGTTTCTCGAGAAGAACCTCAGGTTGGGTATGGGGGCGCTCGAAAAGGATTTCACGTTAAACGCCCAACAAAAGATAAGAGCGCAAGAAATCCGGCTGCGTGCCAAAGACATGCTGGCCCAGCTGTCCCGCGAAAAGGCCCTCGTCTACCAGAAAGTAGGCTCTATCACGGTGGTGTCCAACCACCTGGAACAACTGTCACGGCAAATGCGCGCCAATATGCCGCAGCAGGTACTCGATCTGCTGGGACGCCAGGCCGCCTATCTGCGTTGATAAAAAGTAGAGAAGTAAAAGAAGGAGGTAAATAGTCATGTGGGAAATTTTCGCTTACCAGAACTCGGACAGTTTGTACGGGCTGATGAATGCAGTGGCCGCCATGGTCGGCGCCAACACCTACCGAAATGCTCTCGGCATCGTCGCCGTGTGCGGCTTCGTGGCCGCACTGGTAGGCTATGCCTTCGCCCCGGAAAAGATGGTGGGCTGGAAGTGGCTCGCCTCGGTAGTCCTGGTATTTTCAGTACTCGTAGTGCCGAAGGTGACCGTCGGCATTGTCGACAAGACAGGAGGTTCGGCCGAAGTCTTCGTTAACAACGTCCCGTTCGGCCTGGCGGTGCTTGCTTCGCTGACCAGTACGGTCGGCAATAGTCTGACGGAACTCGAAGAAACAGCCATGCAGGTGATTCCGGGGCCGGCCGGCATGCCGGACAAGCTCACGTACCAGCAAAACGGACTGATGTTTGGCAGCCGGATGGTGCGTGAGGCTTCCAAAGTGGTGTTCCAAAGTCCGTACTTCCGCACCGACCTCATCAATTTCATCCACAATTGCACGACCTACGATCTGGCCTCTGGCTACTTGTCACCGGACGCATTTGCGACCTCAGGCGACGTGTGGAGTCTCATGGGCGACCCGAATCCCGCCCGGTTTAGCAGCGTCACGAATGCGGCCGGTACCTCGGAAGTGCTCACCTGTCCTCAGGCATATACAAAGCTATCGGCGAAAATGCCGGCCGAAGTTCAGCGCATCCAGGGCACACTGGCATTCCGCATGAATCCGACGCTTCCTGGGACGGTAGCCTCGGCGCTGATCGCGGACCAGATACAGCAAGCCTATCTGAAAGCAAAAATTGCAGACGCCTCGGCCACCGCTGCTGATATCATCCGCCAAAACGCACTCATCAATGCTGTGAACGACACTAGCCTTCTGGCTGGCCAAAAGGACAACGATCCGGCCACGATGCTGCTGGCTGTCGGCCGCGCGCAGGCGGTGGTTCAGACCAATGCGGCTTGGATCAATGCTGGGAAAATAGCCGAACAAGCACTGCCCGTCATCCGTAACGTGGTCGAAGTGGTGGCGTACGCGATGTTCCCGCTGCTGATCCTGCTCCTTATGCTGGCTAACGGCAAAGATACCGTGGCTGGCTTCAAGAACTATGCGTCTGTACTGATTTGGATCCAGCTTTGGCCTCCGTTGTATGCCATCCTCAACTACGCTGCGACCATGTATGCAATGCGCGATTTGGCCGCCGCGGCCAGCGTAGGCAACGGGGTCAACGCCCTGTCGCTGACTACTTCCTCGACCATTTTTTCCAGTGCCATTTCTGGCGAAGCCGTCGTCGGCTATATGACCATCAGCATTCCCTTCATTGCCTGGGCTGCCCTCAAGCGCATGGAGAACTTCGGCACCGCGCTCGTCGATGGCATGCGCCTGTTGCAAGGCAATGTGACCACTGCCACCAATTCGGCGGCAACAGGCAACGTATCTATGGGAAATGTCGCCATGGACCAGATGACCTTGGCGCCTGTCCGCTCGTCACCGTTCTTCAGAAGTCGGCAAAATGATTTTTCGGGGAACACGTATACAGGTGGTGAACTGTCTGGAATCACGGCAGGAAAAGCATTTGCCAATGAGGGGCCTGTTTCGAAGATCGTCGACGCCAAGATTACGCAACAGCACGTTGCAGCCGCTAGGAAGTCCGCTAGCGCGGCAAAGTCTGAGGCCATCGCAGCCACCAATGATAAAGCCGCAGTCCTGTCGGACGCGCTAACACATTCGCAAGGAACCTCTGGTATTCAAAACGCGTCTAAAGGTACAAACAGGGCTAGTACAGAAGGTTTTGGACAACGTACGAACGAGCTCCGCCAAGTGGCCGAGAATGTGGCCAAAGCAACTGGGGCCACCGAGCAGCAAGTAGCAACCGTCGCATTTGGCGGCGCTGTTGAGTTTAAGCCCGGCATACCTGGAGTCGGAAGCGTCGGTATATCTGCTCGTGGTGCCAAGGATTACGTCGCATCGATTGACCAACAACTAAAAGAGATCAAAAACAAACTAAGTAGTGAAGAAGTAACAAAATTTAAGGAATGGGGAGAAATGCTTGCCAAAAATACTAGCTTATTGAATTCGGTAATATCGGACCATAGAAATGGGCAAGAGATCGCTGCAAGATTGACAAATTCTGTTTCTAGATCTGAAAGAGCGGATGCAACGCTTCGAGAACAAGAAGAATATTCAAGAACTGTCTCCGGGGCATTTGAACGCGGCGAATTAATGAGCATCGATCTTGCAAAAAATCCTAAAAACATCGACTTGTTTGAAGCGCTACTCTCACATGGTGAGAGTAGCGCTTCCGCTCAAATACTATTTGATTCGCATTTAGGTAGTATCGCGAAGTCACCGATTATTCCTAGCACAAAATCTAATCTTCCGAATTCATTTAAAGCTGTTCGAGAAATTTATCATCGTGATAAATCCGACCTGTCTTTGAATCAGGATTTAATAAAAATTCACAAAAACAACAAATTAAAGGTGAATCAAAAACCTTCCGGGAAAATAGGGGGCAGCGGGGAGGTTGCCGATGCAAGCGGCACAAGCTTACAGCGAGAAGGAAAAAGCTGGGTTGAAAAGGAACAAGTGAGAATCAAAGAATCCCCATCGCCATTGCAGAAGGAAATTTCTAACAAAGACGACGCTTTAGACCGAGAAGTAAATCAATCAAAGAAGGATTTTTACAAATCTACAGGCATTAAAGAAAACCCATCAGGACACATTGCGACAGATAAATCTCTTTTTGGAAATGCAAATGAACAAGTTACTGAAGATCCCGATGTCGTTGCCAAACATTTCCAATATCTAAAAAGAAAGGCGAAAGATAATTTGAATAAATTATTAAATAAATAGACGCACATTAATTCTCCCTAGATAACCATCTAGCATCTAAACTTGAATTGCCATGCTCATCGATTCTGTATGACGGATTTTTTATGAGATTTCCATCATAAAAATCGGTATCGTATCGATGAGCATGAGAGCGCAATGTGGTTTCCCCACTGCATTTGTGAAATTTCGTAATTATATAATGTATAAGGTAAATCAATTCATATAGCATTACAATAAAAATGAAACCAATTATCGAAAAAATGGCTGTTACCGTTGTAGATTCGCCATATCCGAGAACTCCACCGAAGATCGATCCGACGATTCCACACATCAATACTTTCTTTAAATGAATCATGAACTTCCTCCACGAACAGGTGACCAAGAAAGGAAATAATAGTGATATTTTTTCTTTTTTCAAGTATATAAATATAAATTCAGACTGAATAACTTTACGGAAGGACATTAAAATCATGTATGGCTGGAAATTTTTATCAATTATGATTTTCCTTTCTTTAAGTCTTTTCTCAACTTCGTCGCATGCTGTAGCCTTCGCAAAAAAACCGACGGATGACTCGGTCTGCGATTTAGCGCCGAAGACCACGAGTCGGTTAGGGCAAAGGACCTTCGTTGAAGCCGGCACGCGCGATGAGAGCGAAATTTATGCTCGGCTCGCCCTTCGCTTCGTCACAAAGGCGTGTACAAATGGCCAGGTTTTGCTTTTGCACTCCGAGGATGGAACAGAATTCGACGAGCAATATTTTCGCGCCGTTACAGCTCAGCTATGTAGCGCCTCTGCGGTAAAACGAGAATCTGCCGCTACTCAAGAACGCCCACATGCTTTCATGCTGGAATGCCCGATCTCGAAGATCAAAGAAGCCACCGCAGCATTAGCCGAAATGGAAAAAGCAAAACCGACGGAAGCCATGATCGCGGACGGTGCGCCGATGCGAAGTGCACAGCCAAACCGGAGAGAAGAAGAAAAAAAAACGTGCGGTGACAAGATGACCTGGGAAACTGTCGTACTGGGCTGGGGGGGCAGTTGTCGCTAACTTATTGCGCCTAGCCCCCAAGGAAACGCCATGGAAAACAAAGACGATAAGAGTCAAGCTGAACTGCAGGCCACCAATCTCGCACTACTAATGTTGGCTGAGATACGCGAACAACGCGCGGGATTCAGGGAAGAACGCCTGGCGCTTGAACGGGATCGAAAATTTGCTCGCCGCCTCACCTTGACGCTGAAGTCGTTGCTCGTTCTCATGCCACTCTTGCTCGGCTTGTACTTTTTCATGCAAATGTTGCAGTTTAAAATAGGTCCCTTCAGTCCGGTCATAGGCATTGTGCACATCGAAGGCGAGATCGCTGCAACCTCACTCGCGTCCGCAGACAAGATCGTGCCGGCCCTGAAACGGGCGTTTGAGTCCAGCAACGTTACTCAGATAGTTCTGGCGATAGACAGTCCCGGCGGCGCTCCCGTCGAGGCCGAGCGTATCGGAAACGCGATTCACTCTTTCAGGAAAAAGTACCCGAAACCGGTAGTGGCGGCGATCAGCAACGTCGGCGCATCTGCTGCCTACATGATTGCCTTGCACGCCGACAAGATCATCGCCGGGAAATACAGTCTGGTGGGATCGATTGGCGCCATCATCGCACCATGGCAGCTATCGCGTGCGCTGGATCGGATGGAAATCTCGCAGCAGGTATATGCATCCGGTCACCTGAAGGCATTCTTGAATCCGTTCACGCCGCCTAGCCAGGATGCGCGAGCCAAGGCGCAGGATTTGGTGGACAGGGTGGGGCGAACCTTTTTGCGCGAACTTGAGGAACGGCGTGGCCGCGTCCTGCGGCACGACGTCAACTACGCCAGCGGGGAAATCTGGAGCGGGTTAGAGGCAAAGGAAATCGGCCTGATCGATGCCATCGGCACGGTGGATGACTTCGTGGATGCTCAAAAGGAGGGGACTGCATTCAACTTTGGACCACATCCTGGCGGATTTGGCCAAATGGGTGCCCTGATCTCAACCTCGCTCATTTCTTCGCTCGACGACATCATCGCGAGGCAGAGGTTTCAGCTCAGGTAGAGCAGGGAGAGCGGAGGTGCAATTCCGTACGGTATGCGACCCATGTCAAGCAAAAATACGGCGCAAATTGGCTAGCTTTCTTGTGGCCGATAGTGCCTTCACACGAGTAAGCTTGAAGAATCATGGAAAGATATCAAGCCTATAGGTTCGAGTTGAGACCAACCGGCGAACAGGAGCGCGCCATGCGCCGCTTCGCCGGTTCTTGCCGGTTCGTCTACAACAAAGCCTTGGCTCTGCAAAAAGAAAATCACGCAGCCGGCAACAAATTCATCAGCTATGTGGCCATGGCGAAATATCTGACAGCATGGCGCAACAGTTCCGAAACCCCTTGGCTGTCGGACACGCCGTGCAGCAGCTCGCAGCAAGCTTTAATAGACCTCGATAGGGCATTTAAAAACTTCTTTGAGAAGCGTGCCGGTTTTCCCAAGTTCAAACGCAAGGGTACGGGTGATGCCTTCCGCTACGCGAGCTCGAAGGAGTTCAAACTCGATAAAGGTAATGACCGTGTCTTTTTACCCAAGCTGGGCTGGATACGCTACCGCAACAGCCGCGAGGTCGTCGGCGAGTTGCGCAAAGTCACCATTAGCAAATCATGCGGCAAGTGGTTCGCGTCGATTCTGACCCGTCGCGAGGTCGAACTTCCCTTGCCTAAAGCAGCGACGGCGATCGGCATTGACGTTGGGATCGCCCGCTTTGCCACCCTGAGCGACGGCAGCTTCATCGCGCCGCTCAACAGCTTCAAGAAACACCAGCAGCGCCTGGCGCGCTACCAGCGCCGTATGGGCCGTAAGGTCAAATTCAGCAGTAATTGGAGGAAGGCGAAAGCGCGCGTCCAGAAAATTCACACCCGCATCGTCAATGCCCGTAAAGACTTCCTCCACAAAACTACCGCAGCAATAACCCAAAACCACGTGCTCGTCTGCATTGAGGATTTGCAGGTAGGGAAAATGTCCAGGTCCGCCAAAGGTACTGTCGAACAGCCGGGCAAGAGGGTCAGTCAAAAGTCGGGGCTGAACCGCGCCATTCTCGATCAGGGATGGGGCGAGTTTAGGCGGCAGCTAGACTACAAGATGGCGTGGAACGGCGGTATGCTCCTGGCAGTGCCGCCGCACCACACTAGCCAGACATGCCCAGCTTGCGGCCACGTGTCGGAAGACAATCGGCAGACGCAGGCAAATTTCCAGTGCGTCAATTGCGGTTACACAAATCACGCCGATACAGTTGGCGCGATAAATGTGCTTGAGCGGGGGCACCGCTTGCTAGCCTGTGGAGAGATGGCGCAGTCAGGCCGCTCGAAGAAGCAGGAACCCGCCGAAGCGTGTCGCAACTCATCGCGCCGCGCTGTAGAAATCTCTGTCCTTTAGGCAGGGAGGATGTCAAATCCTGGAGCGGGGGCACCGCTTGTTAGACTGTGGAGAGATGGCGCAGTCAGGCCGCTCGAAGAAGCAGGAACCCGCCGAAGCGACCCGCAAATTATCGCGCGGCGCCGTAGGAATCCCCGTCCTTTAGGGCGGGGAGGATGTCAACGCGGAGGGCGCGCCGATCCGCAGCGCGCAGCCGAATCACCCCCGATGAGGAGCCCAAGAAGTGCGGCTATACGATTACCTAGAAAATGGTTCCGTTGGGTTGGGGTGGCAATTGCCGCTAACTCATCGCGCCTATGATCCGCATGGATGACGTAACATTTACCGAAGCAGTCTCAGGGTAATAGTCAACAGCCGGCCACGCCGGCGCCGTGGACCTGATCGACCATCTGCCGGCGCCGCCGCAAGGCCGACTAGCAACGGCGCAAATGGTCGCGATGTAGGCGGCATCAAGTTCATCAGTTGGTTCATGCGGGCAGCTGGGCAAGAAGGTAAGGCAGAAGTCGGGGCTGCACCGTGCCATTCTAGACAAGGGCTGGGGTGAGTTCGGGCAGCAACTCGCCTACAAGATGGAATGGTACGGCGGCACGTTGCTGGCCGCGCCACCGTACCACACCAGCCAGGCGTGTCCGGTTTAGGCGGCGGGACGGGAACGGCGCGTGCGCCACCGCGTCAGCAACAAGCTGCTCCAAATCCTACAAAAAGCCGCATTTCAAACGACTTGCGAGCGTCTAGTGAATTCGTGGCGATTCAATCGCTCCAAAACATCAAAGATGCTTTGAATTGAAAGTTGCTATGAAATTTTTAAACTGTCACTTAAGGTGTGACATTTAGCGTATTTTTTCACATTGGCAACATGATATTCTTTACGGCTTTCAGCCTAGCTCGGTCTGAGTCGCAACTTTTCTTGATAACGAAAAAGAGTTGTTTCCTTCATAGAATTCAGCTGGACATCCAATTTAAAACAACTGACATAGAGGAACGACGGCATGGTAGAGGCTTCAGCCGACCAGTATTCCGCCGGAGAGCAAGGCTTGGGCTACATCTATCAGCCTCGCTTCGCGCTGCTTAGACTCTTGCAACTACCGGAAAATACGTCAGTATTAATTGAAAAAGACGATGACCTCGACTTTGTCGACAAGGATGGCGTTAAAACTCTTGCCTCGCTCAAGCACAAAGGTGTCGGGGATCGTTTAACTGACTTGTCGACGGACTTTTGGAAGTCGGTCCGAATCTGGTTGGCACGTTATAACCGTGATGGGCGTAGCGAGGCGAGCCTCAGATTCTTTCTGTTCTCAACGGGGGGCGTTTCAAATACCTCGTTCTTGCGGCGGTTCCTATTGGAGTCGCCGGTAGAAAATGATGATGTTGCTTCCATATCAAAAATGGCAGTAGATGTTCTTGCTAAGTCAGAGTCGAAGCTCATTCGTGAAATTGCAGTCGATTTCAATATGCTGACCGATGATGAGAAGGATGATTTTCTTTCGCGCATCGTGATATTTGATGAAAGGCCTCGCATTGAGGATGTGCCTTCAATCATCAAAGACCAGCACATGCGTAGCATTCAGCGTGACAATCGGGATGCTATCTTCGAACGCCTCGAAGGTTGGTGGAATGACACCATCGTCAACCTGTTGGTCGGCAAACGCGCAGACGCCATCTTCGGATACGAGATATCTGACAAGCTTTCCGTATTTGCCGAAGAGTATAAATCGGACAACTTGCCGATCACGTTTAGAGGAATGGTGCCCGCTGGAGAAATCGACGCTGACAGCGACCCGCGCCTTTTTGTTGTGCAACTGCGAGAAATTGGCATTGCCTCTAGCCGCATTCGCAATGCCATCCTGGATTATTACCGAGCGTTCGAACAACGGTCCTCTTGGGCTCGCCACAACCTTTTGGTTTCAGGAGAGATGGAGGCGTATGAGGACCGCCTTGTTGATGAGTGGAGCCGCTATCGGGATGTGGTCTTCGAGGAACTTGATGAGGACAGTGCCGATTCGGTTCTTTTGGATGCGGGCAAGGCGCTATATCGATGGGCAGACTTGAAGAGTGGCAACTGCAGTGCACTTCGCATTCGGGAGCGTGTGACTGAACCCTATATCGTGCGCGGCGCACTTCATATTCTTGCGAACAGTCGACCGCTTCCAAGGGTTTACTGGCACCCTCGTTTCGTCAGCCGCGTCGGCCAGTTGTTGGGGGCTAAGGAATGAAAAGATGGGATCAACGACCATTTGAAGTTAGGAATCTTTTCAATCCCGCGTTCTGCGGCCTGGTGCTATTTAGGGCATTGCAAGGCTATGAGGAAGAAAACCCAGATGGTATGCCGTTCTCTCTTTCATTGCTGGTGTTGCCGCTCTGTTTGCAGAAGGACTCTCGTGAAGTAATCGCGGGTAGTTCTCGCAGCTATCTTTTGAAAACCGTCGAAAAAAATCCTCAGCTGTTGGTCGGCTTCGCTGACTGCACCAATGCCCTGCTGCCATTTGCGCTCGAAGCATTCGGCGTACTGATGGAGCGAGGGTGCTTTGTCGTGTCGCAAGAGGGCCGGTTGAAGACCGTGCCGAATCGCGTTCGGAAATCCGTGACGGGGACCTATGAATCCGTCTCTTGCCAGCGTGTCGCTCGTATCGTCGGAAAAGAATTCGCACGCATCGCGGACCGCGTGACGGTGTACACAACCTTTGGAATACGCCCATGAAGATCAAGTCAATTCATATCTACAGTCACGACGGGCAGCGCCGGAATCTTCAGTTCAAGGTCGATGGCCTGAACGTCATCACTGGTCGTTCCTCCACCGGGAAATCAGCGCTCTCCGAGATCATCGAATACTGTATGGGACGCTCAACTTTCAATGTCCCGGAAGGCATCATTCGCGACAAAGTGGCATGGTTCGCCGTGATCTATCAGTTTTCCGAGGAACAAGTGTTGATCGCAAAGCCCACACCAACCGCTGGTGGCACAAGCTGCAGCACTGCCATGCAGCGTAGAGGGGGGCAACTGACAGCCCCTGATTTTAAGGAACTGCAGGTCAACACAGATGACGATGCGGTGGTTGCACTGCTGTCGCGACTGCTGGGAATTCCGGAGAACCGTACCGATGTCGCGGTGGAGCACAGTCGGCAGAGCTATGACGCGAACGTCAAGCACACGTACTACTATTTATTCCAGAAGCAAGGCATTGTCGCTAACAAAGATCAACTTTTCTATCGTCAGAATGAAGCGTTTCAACCACAAGCAATCCGCGACACGTTGCCGATTCTCCTTGGCAATTTATCCAATGACCGATACGAACTGGAGGCCAAGCTGCGCGCGGCGCAGCGAGAGCTGAAGCTCAACGGAAAGCTCCTTGAGCAGGCTCGTGACGCCATTGATACGTCCCAGCAGAAGGGCATTAGCCTTTTCTCGGAGGCCAAGGTGGTTGGCATCATCGCGCCTGAGAATCAACAGGCGGGGCAAGATGGAGTGATCGGTGCGTTGCGTACTGCCCTGCAATGGAAGCCCGCCTCGACTCCCGACGACGACGGTCAAAGAATATCTCTGATTGAAGAGGAGATTAGTCAGCTGCGCAAGAATCGACGTGAGGTCCAATCCAGGGTCGATGCAGCCCGACAGTTCTCTAAACGGGCTGGCGGCTTTGAAAGTGAGGCGCTGGAGCAAAAAGATCGACTCGCTTCCATTAAGGTCCTCCCCAAGAATCCTGAGACCAATGAATGGCAATGGCCATTCTGCGAAGCGAATCTGGCTCTAGAGTCTCCAATCGCAAAGCTGCTTCTCAAAGAACTAGCAACGCTCGACGAGGAAATGAGCATTGTCGCTGGTCAACGCCCCAAATTGGATGCATACCTTGCCGAGCAAGATGACAAGGTGCGCGAGGTCGTGGATGCAATAAAGAACAAGGAAGCGGAGTTGTCTGCAGCGATCGCTGCCAATGAAATTATTGCGCAAATGGGGACTCGCAACAATGCGGCGGCACGGGTTGTTGGCCGTATCAGCTTGTTCCTGGAGGATATTGTTTCCAATGCAGAACTGGTTTCGCGCGAAGCAGAGCATCGGCGCCTAAAGTTCAAGGTTGAAGAACTGCAGAAAAAAGTAGGTGCTGACGACAGCCATGAGCGATTAACCTCGATTCTGAACAACATCGCTGCGCAGGTGTCCCGGTACATTCAGACCTTCGAGGCCGAGTTCAGCGCCTTCCCTGCACGGCTTGATCTAAACCATCTCACCATCATTTTTGATCGCCCGGATCGTCCTGTTCCCATGAGTCGTACCGGCGGTGGCGAAAATCATCTGGCCTACCATCTCTCGGCGTTATTGGCACTGCATCTTTTTGCCTCTCAGAATAACTGCCCGATTCCTCAATTCCTACTTATCGACCAGCCTACACAAGTCTATTTCCCTTCGGAGAAGGTCTACCAAGAAGCTGATGGAACTGTCCAGAAAACTGAGGCGGACGCCGACCTGGCAGCAGTCCGGCGCCTGTTCGAACTCTTACTCAACTTTACGCAGAAGGATGTGCCTGGCTTCCAACTTATCGTGACGGAACATGCCAATCTTCGAGACCAATGGTTCCAAGATTGTCTGGTCGAACAACCTTGGACAAAGCCGCCGGCTTTGGTGCCGGAGAGTTGGCCAGATGCTTAAGTGCAATATGCGTCTAAACTCATCCCTTATTTATAGCGGCTATCTATAGTTAATTTGAACTTGTTGTTCATCGACGCCGCCAACTGTCGGGTCGCCAGTCATCAATTCGAAGAAACCGCGCTCTAGCAACGATTCGTGGTGAGCACCACTGCGCGCATGTAAACCGGTGAAAGCCCGATTACCAATGGGCATCTGTGAACTGGTATAAGACATAAGTTTTATCTCGTATAAATGATATTTTATTTAAATAAAAAGCTCACCATGCCCAGACCCGACCCACTTTGGATTGCCCAGCGACACAATCAAGACTGGCGCGATGAAGAAACTCTTCGCGTGATCAATTGGTTCACGTCTACCATGGACACTCGTGACTGGTCACGTCGCATGGATATTGTTCGTCAAAACTTTGAAGTGGGGAAGAAAGAATGGGCAGTGGGGAACCAAGTTCAACTTTTCGATCCTAAAGACACCATTGCTTGGTATATTTTTCAAGCGCAAGCTGGAGCTTCATGCCGAGAGGACTGGTATGAGCCGGATGCATTTCGTATTAGCCCTATTTTTAATAGGCTAGGAAAAATCATCACCGACTTGGAAGCAGTTTCAGGAATTCAAGACAGGATTCAAACCTTGCTTACTCGTGGAAAAGCTCAGCCGGATGATGGTCTTTTTGAGCTCCTTATTGCCGGAGCATACAAACGTCGTAATTGGAGGAACGTCGCATTCGTTCCTGAACGACCCGGAATTTCAAAATCCCAAGATCTCCTGGTGTCAACAGGACGTCGCCACTGGGCGGTGGAGTGCAAGCGAGCTGGTCGCTCTGGTTATGAAAAAAAAGAGATTGAGCGTGCTAATAGCCTAATCCTGCCAGTCCATGAGTTATGCCGTAGTAAAGGGAAATCAATAATAGTACAAGTGATTTTCAAAGTGGAGCTTTCCGAAGTGAACGATGACTATCTTGTGGAGAAAGCAGAAAATTTTCTTGACAATTCTTCTTGTCGATTTTGGGACGACGATTACGGGAAAGTTTACATTGTCTATGTTGACTGGAGGCTGACACACGCTGTACTTGCTCACGATGATGTTTTTTACGCATCGTCCAGAATGGCCGAGCTACTGACTGGTAGATATTCCTCACAGATGGATTACAACATAGTCGCTGATTGGGTCCCGGCAGCTAAGCGACCTTTACACGCCACTTCGCTAAGCCGAGCTAGTGTTGTGAGCTGGGCAAGCCGTTCGTTCGCGGCTGCCGAGCGCAAGGCAAGTCATTTTAAGTCTGTTGTAGGCAAAGCCTCAAAACAGCTTCCCGGCGACATACCTGGAGTCATTCATGTCGGATATGAGGCCAAAGGCGCGACTTCAGTCGACGATCTTCGCCATGTTTTGAACTCGATGGTGATTAAAGATTTCGATCCGGGAAAAAGCCGCTTGCGTTGGGTCTATGGCAGTTATCTTTCGCCGGAGCACACTAATAATCGAAACGAATCATGGGCAATTAGTGAAACGACAGCGCAATACAAGATCGGACGCCATAGCACTAACGAACCACTTCCAAACCATTTGCTTTTTAATGATGGCACCGGCGAACCAGGGCACCACTGGTAGAAACAAGAAGGTCATATAATTATGCGGCCTTTTTTAATATCCAACTGAGCAGTCACTGCAAAAAATATTTTGCAAATACAGCAGCGCTCGATTGCGTAGTGATGTGGCCAAAAAAATCGATAAAGATATAAAATGATAAAATTTGTTTTAAAGCGGGCGATAGCAAACATTCTATTTAAGAAGCTTATTGAGAATTTTGATGATTTAGAAGGCCTCAGTGAGGTGCAAACATCTAAAGAATTCGATATTTGTGAGCAGGTAAAAAACCTCCTTGTATCAGAAAAAGAATCCAGTGAAGAACCAGAGTGCGTTGACTACGAACTGGTTGTCTGCGCATGGAATACCCTTTATGAAAAAATAAGTGATCTCAATGAGAAAAATGAAGCGTTATTGAAGATTTTATTGGAAAAATTCGAGCTTAAGACGTCGGACACTTTCATGTTATTCGGGAGCCTTGTTGGCCAGGAAGTAAAAATTGGGCAAAAACTTAATGGGCGAGAAAATATTGCCTTTAGAGAATATGTCAGTGAGGCCAATGGAATAATACGCGATTTCAAAATTAAATTGCTGACTTACCTCGCTGCCGACTTGACTGATAATTTTCTCGATAATAGAGAAATTATTAACCCGGAAAACATAAAATATGAGCGCATCGATCTTGCTGGAACAATTATATACTTGGATCAGAATGCCGTGACATCGATTTCTGATGATTCGAAGTTTATGGGAAAGTGTCTTGATGCGAAAGCTGATAACAAAATTCACTTCGTATACAGTCCATATTTGGCTATGGATTCTGTGAATATGAATCCTTTCTTTCTAAAAGATTTCGTGAGGAATCTTTTCTTGCTTTCCAGCAACTGCATGATAAGTATTATCGATAACGTGCCGAACTTCGTTCGAGAAGACGTCTACCATACTTTCAATCGGGCTCACCTGTATTCGCACCTTTCTAAAACATTTGAGAGTCATTGGCATATTAACGTAATACGGCATTATCATGATTATCCGGAGCTGAGAAAGGGGAGAGCGCTTAATAATGAACTGATCAAGGACCCGCTCGCTTTTTTTCGAGGCCTTTCGAAATCCGGTGTGCCTGGTTCCGAAAAGGTTGTGTCGAAATTTTCGGGTTCTAGGTTTGTCACGCCTTTCCTCGAAACTGGCAAGGTGCCAGATACTCCCATTGAGGAGCGTTGCCAGCTTATCGAAGAGCTTTTGCGTCTTTTTGATTTTATTAATTTTGAAACCGAATCAGTCAAGCTTTCTAATGCGAAAAAAATCTCTAGTAGCTATCGCGACAATAATCACCTGACTCACGCGTCCATCGCAGGCATTTTTGTTACAGACGATAAAAGGTTGACAGCTCGCGCAAAACTACTATATTCACTTGTTGGTATTCATACCAAAGTTATGAACTTCAAGGAATTTCGCGAAAAAATCTCGAAATCGTTATAGCACATCCAAGCATGTCATGTGTAAATGGAAAGAGAAACGAGGAGCGAGCCAAGAATTTGAGGACGCTAGTAGCCAATCCGAATATGCGAATTAGTCCCGAGTGGAATCAGGTTCCAATGGAATGGTCGCCCTCTTTCAAACGGCAACGAGGTGCCCAAATAAGAGGGCTATCCCCATAACCTAAAGTAGCGTCCACCATGAAAGTTATTACTACCGGCATTGACCTAGCAAAGCACGTTTTCAGGCTTATGGCGTAGATGCTCAGTGTAAAGCCGTGCTGCGCAAAAAGCTGGAGCGATCAAAGATGACGGAATACTTTATCAATCTGTCGCCATGCTTGATCGGCATGGAGGCGTGCGGCAGCTCGCATTACTGGGCGCGCAAGCTGTCCGCGATGGGGCATACCGTAAAGTTGATGGCGCCGCAATTCGTCAACCCGTACGTGAAGACTAACAAAAATGATGCTGCCGACGCGGAGGCGATCTGCGAGGCGGTGACCCGGCCCAACAGGCGCTTTGTACCGATCAAGACGGATGAGCAGCAAGCGGTGTTGTCTCTCCCCCGTGTACGCCAAGGTTTCGTGAAGGCAAGTACCGCCCAGGCCGCCCAGATTCGCGGCTTCTTGTCTGAGTTTGGCGAGGTCATACCCCAAGGGATAGTAAAAATTACAAAGCGTCTACCGGAGATTATGGAAAGGCAGGATTTGCCTGGCACCTTTCACGATCTGCTGCAGCGCCTGTATGATCATCTGAAAGAGCTGGACAGACAGGTTGACGAACTCGATGCCAAGATCCAATAATGGCATAAAGCCTCTGACGTAAGCTAAAAACTGGCAGAGATTCCGGGGATTGGTCCCATCACCGCCACCGCGTTGGTGGCCTCGATTGGTGACGCTAGGAGCTTCGAGAATGGGCGACAGCTTGCCGGATGCTTGGGACTGGTACCGCGACAACACTCAAGCGGAGGGGAATCTGTCCTGCTGGGAATCAGCAAGCGCGGAGACACGTATCTGCGCACGCTGCTGACTAAGTTACTGGTGGCGATTCAAGTCGTTAAAATTCATCGTATTGAAGCAGATTACCACTCGCGGTAAGGTATTTCACAAACGTTCACGTTGTCACAAAAATTATTGTTCTGCATAAATGCCCTTAGTGTAGTCAAGGATAGTTCCCGGTGTGGACTTGGCCCTAACATGACAGAATTAAACCAAGGTCCTTCTCCCGGAAAGTGTAATTCAATGTAAGGAGTGAACATGGATTTGCCTTCACGGATGCCGCAGGTGTCTAAGTCACCATAAAGTCCAGAAATAATTCGCCACTCCCGCTCTTCACTAAATGCTTTATGCTTAATCAGCGCTAGAACTTGATAAATCTGCAGTGCGTGCGCATTAAAAAACGGCCAATAGGCACCACGAGAAGGCTTTGTGACCGTAAAAACGGCAGCGTGTCTTCCAAAATTTTCCCAGAGCTCGGAAATTAGAAGCTCTAAGAGTTTCAACTGATCCGGTTGCTCGTATATACATTTTCCAATCTTAGTATGTGGACCTTGTGCCAACTGTACCACTTGCTCAGGTGAAAATCCAAGACAAATTCCCTTGCCGTGCGGTGTATAGCTTCTCCACTGGCTGAGTTGGGAATCGGCTTCCGAAAGCGAGAAGATAAAGAGGTGCTGGTCGGTGTCGGTTCTGGTGGAATCTATCCAATCCGAGAACTGCTGCACAAATTCTAGATATTTCCCCTCACGCGAAAAAGATTTGGTTGGAGCCAACAGCCAATCAATTGCTTCGCAAGCGGCCAGTAACTCCATTGCATCGTTCAAATAATGGATGCTCGTTGCCCAAATCGCCTTGGACTTGGACATCCCGACGACAGAGGAAAATCCCGTGTAGTGGTAAAGGTTGACGCTTGGTTTAGGAGCAAAATACGGTGAAAGAGAATTCATTTTTGTCAGTTGACTCGCGCTGTCTGAAGGTCTTTACCCGATGCGATCAGCTCTTTCACCCAGTTCGGTTGACGGCCGCGACCAGTCCATTCCTGTGAGCTATCAGCCGGATTACGGTATTGCACGGAGACTTTGGCAGCCGTCTTACGGATGCTAGTTCCGATCAAATCTTTCAGGGGTAAACCGAGTCGGTGAGCAATCGCGTAGATTTGATTGCGGGCTGCTTCAACTTCCGACTTCGAACGGTTCTTTTCTTCCTTTTGTGCTTGCTCCAACAAATCCCTCAGTTCGATCACGCTTAGTTTCGACAAATCCATTGGAATTCCTGACGTATGTTTAAAGCGTAATGATGTCACACATTTGGCAACTGTAGTATTGAAAAACCATCATGTTCTGAGAGTGGGTGCCGGTTTGGCGTGTAAAGGGGAAAACATCATTTACGCCACCACAGCACAGAATGCAAAGTGGGCAAATTTCCTCACCAGTCTCGGATATTCATCACGCACAGTCTATCGTAGGGTATGGACCCTCGTTTCTGTTTAGAACGTCTAATAAAACCGCTGAATGCATCGTCAGCAGATGAGTATGCAGGCAAGCGAGAGGAATGCCAGGTGTATATCGGCTCGGCGTTCTTAGCAGATGCGTAATCGGCGGAAGCGGTGCAGCCAGCCCAGCGTGCGTTCGATCATCCAGCGCCGTTTACCCAGGCGATCGCGCGACTCGATGTGATTGCACAACAACGCTTTACCCGAGCCCTGCCTCACACACATAAGCAATAGCAAACGATTCGTATGGCTGCAGGCTGAGGTGGTCGGTCAAGCTGTCACGCTGGGCATAGTTGCTGATCAAGCCTTGCCCGGCAATGCCGTGCAGCATTGCCGGCACATCCAGTTCGGCGTGTTCGCCGGAGAAGTTGTTGACGACAACCAGCTGTTGGCGTCCCAAGCTGCGCCGGTAGGCGAATAACCCGCAAGGGCAGTGAGGACGTGGTTGTTGACCGCAAAAAGCTCGATGACAAGGGCCAAGTTGTCGGCAAGGAAACCATCGATACCTTCCGCAATAAGTGGGAAGTCAATCCGGTAGAACTGAAAGTGGAGCGCTCGATGTCAGACGACTAAAAAATGATGGTGGACGGTGCCGCCAAGGTGTTGGGCAAGGCGCTGGCAAAGTACCCGGCGAAAGAACGTGACACTATCATTGCCAAGCTGACCGAAGGCATAAACAACGGGACGGTGAATCTGGCGCAGTTGCCAACGCCAAAGCTAGCGGTTCGATCAATCGAAAAGCCCGCACCGCAGCAAACCCTTGATCGTAGCGTGAAACAGGAACAGGCCCGCATGCAGTAATTTCGCGGCCGCGAAAAAATGGTGACTCCGCGGCGCTTACCTGGCGCTGCCGGAGTCACCAAAGATCAACCATTATGGAAGCCTTGACCGTCCGCTCGTGCTGCGGCGAAAAGGGAAGTCGCAATAAATCGTACGCTAAGGCCTATTCGACACTAGCATAACGTGTAAAAATAATCTTTTGCTATTAACGCGACAGCAGGGAAGTGACAATGGACTATGTGAGGGTGACGCTGGAAGGTGACGAACTGGTGGCCGTGCTGCCTAATGGCAACGCGCTGGCCCACGCTGACGCGGTGCGGATGGCCGAGCTGCTGCAAATGGCGGGCGTAAGCGCCGATCAGGTGCGGATGCCCGATTGGCGCGAGGGCGACAGCGCCCCGCTGAGCGGCCAAAAAGCGGCTTTGCTGGCCCGGATGCTGATGAGCAAGTCACAGTGAGCACACATGCACAATCTTTTAGAGGTACTTTCATTTTTAGTGACTTTTGGGGCGCTTTGTGGGTCTATCTATTACTTTAATTACTCGGGCAGAGAGTTACTTAAAATAAGGAAATACGCGAGGAGCCTTCAAGCGCGTCTGCAACCCATCGCATCAACGCTCAAAGTACAGGTTTCAACGTTAAATGATGATAGAGGAACCGTCGTTTTTTATACATTTCCCGATGGTGGCTCCGTCTCATTGAGTGTTGGAGAAGACGGATTCAACATTTACGGCCCTATGTGGCCAAACGAACAGGACAGGAAAACTAAAGAAATGGATACGCTTATGGCAGCGATTTGTTTTGAATATGAAAAGGCCAACGCCGCGCTAGCTACTAAGGAAGATTGATGCAGTACAAATACCAGATCACACAGAGGGCTGAAGTCTTGGGCGGCGGCGTGTTCCCACCAGTTGAAGGCATCGACGATGAAGGCATCGACGATGCGGAGGAAGCGCTACAGGCCGCTCACAACGATGCGATGGGTGGAATCCTTGGAGTGGATGGACTCACGCTCCCAAGGGACTAGACGGGGCCTGGTCCCGGCGTTCGGCTTTAAAGCATACGGGCGCCGTGTCGGCACATTACCCCATATTGCATCACACACTATCCTTACCCTAACCGACTACAGAGAAAAACATGAGCTATTTTGCCCCTAACGCACTGGCCCAAGCCAATGGATATCAGCACGGCCGCATCGAGGGTGAGCGTGTGGGATTTCGCAAAGGCCAAGAGCAAGGCTATGATGCTGGCCATGCACTTGGCTACGACAAGGGTTGGAATGCTTGCGTGCAAATGGCGAAATGAGTAAGCAAATAAAGTTTACACAACAGCATATTTCAGAGAAAAATTTACTTAAAAAACAATTTTATGAACAAAGCCTGCTCATTCAGCAGCTTACAGATAAGCTCAATCAGATGGAACTAAAGAACACTGAGCTAAAAGAATCACAAAATGGTCTCTGCAATGTAATTCACGCGCTCCTGACGAAAGAGAAAAGGATTCATTCCCACGCATCTTGATAATGCCAATAAGCTGGCCAGTGCTATCAGGGGGGGCCTCAAATTCGGAAAATAGCACGCTAATTCGAGCCGAAACCGGCGTCGAAGGCGAGCACGGCCGGCTTCAATCATAAGCCGATAGAGCTGTACTGCGTTCTGGCCGGGCGTTCCGATGTAACGTGTAAGGATAAAAAATTAACACAATAACGATTACACAACTTCTCAACACATCGGGGCAGATTCTTGACGATCTTCGAAGCCTCATTGTCCGTTCGCGCCCGCCAAAGGGAGGGCCGGACCGTTTGCGGGTCGGCCTTGTACTAACAATCGCCGAGCAGTTTGAGGCGACGGTGCTACTCGCAAATGCCCATATGTGTACACATTCCGCTACACATACCCGGTCTATGATCGAAGCACTCGTAACAATGAAGATGCTTGAGTCCGATGACGATTACGTCAACCAGATGCGGTACGAGCAATTGAGAGGAGAGCGACGCGTCTACGAAGGCATACTTGCTGACCCAAATATTCCTAACCAACTGAAGGATACGATCAAGGAACGCTACGGCATTTGCAATTCCGAGTGTGAGGCTTTTCGTGCAGCTGGCCTCAAGCCCAAAAAAATCAGCGACGACCTTGGAACTGCGAAGTTATTACATTTGGTTGGTCCATATTCAATGCTGTGCGCTTTCTCTCATAACGATCTGGCTGCCCTAGCGCTCCGGCATCAAGGAGAAAAAAACATGGTCTACAAGCAAGACGATTCACCAGATTTTGTACAGTCAGTCATCGCCACTGCATTGATTGTCCTCATGGATGCAACCCAGCAGTTCGGCAAGATTGCCAAATTTCCAGACGATCATTTCGACTCGGTTTTTGCAGCGATGAATCAGAAGTGGAGCACCGTGATGGACAAGCGTGTAGAACGCCACATGTAAGGGCAGGCGTACCCAAAACCTACCGCTCCCGATCCTTATTTTTACTTTGTTCGTCCTTAGCGGGTCCGACCTCTGGCGAGGCTGCGGCGTAGGGCTTGACCGGGGTGCCCACGACGGGCGGTTGGTACTCCCGGCCAAGTATACGGTATTGGGCTTGCTGAGCACGTTCGGATGCGATGACAGCCGATCGATGTTCACGGATTTTTTCCAAACTTTTATCTTGAAACGTGACCTTGATTCCCGCCTTAGCCGCGACAATCGCGGTCCGTTCGCGAAACTCCTTCGGTCGCGAAACGATCATGATGCTGCCGAATTAGTAATACCCCCCATTTTTAGAGCGCTCTAAAAGTAGAGGTTAAGCGGCCATGGCAAACTTCTGCTTTGGCGCGATACCGTCAGGTGCCATGTCGCGTCAGCCGTGATCGCAACTCCACCTCCAGCGCGCAAAGTCCGCGATTAGAAAGAGCGCACGAAGCTGATGACGAGCTAGTCTATCGTAGCCAACTGTGCCGCTATCGCGCGCAAATACAGGCGCTCTGCTGTCCCGATCGGATAAACCATCCTTCGCCGGCGGTTGCGGCTAGGGAAGGCCTGCTTTTGCTTGAGCGTGGCAGGAGTCTCTGCAGGGCAGGGGAGATAGACTGGCCAGACCCGATCTCGTCGTTCGATCAGGCAGCTACGAGTTCGTTCTGGCTCAACTGCCAGACGCCTTTATGCACTTCAACGAGGTCCAACCGCATTCGTCGCTGAAATGGAAATCGCCTCGCATGTTCAGGAGAGAGCTGGCGCGCCGGGTTCAGGAAAGCGGCGCTAACTAGACGATTGGCTGTGTCTGGTTATACGGGGGCAAGATCAGCCGCTGCCCGCTGGATCGCGACATATCTTAGCTGAAACGTGCCTTGCATATAGCTTCTGCATACAGACTCTTAGGTTCGCTGTCGGGAAAGACGCATGGTGAGTAGTGCAATCACTTACGCGCGATCCGAACCGATATTCCAGCTGCACGGATTCGATGATAAATTACGCGACTTGTTCTGTGTCCCTGATCCTTTGCTAGTAGGAAAATCTTCTTTATACGCTACGGTGCCCATCAATAAATTCGTCGGGCATCGTAATAGGATAGCGTTTTGGAAGTGTAGGGGCACTCCCGAGAGCGGTTGCTTGTGAGCTCCTACGCGCAACTCAAACTGATCGTGCCGAGAATTCTCAGTTGCTGATGAAAGTAGGTTTTGCGCTAGGATTATCATACTTCAGGTTTCGGTATGGTGAACCATCCTCCCATATCGGCTTATAGAGTATTGGGCCCCAAAGCCACTCTAATTCTCCAGCAACTATCGCTTCGGAGTGGGCAAGAAGTTGATATGTCGAAATAAGTTTGTATCTTTCTGACATTGCAGGTGTGATGTCTGAATACCAATTTCTTTCAATATCGAGGGCGCGGCCTTGTATTTTTGCAAACAACTTGGCGCGCTCTTTAGAGTCCAGGCATTCGGTCAAATAACCGATAACTAGGAAATCAAGGGCACTCTTTTCCACGCGCAGTATGCTTTTTGCATACTTCGTGCAGCCGAAATCCCATTCCTCCCATTTTTTAAACCCTGCGCTCCACAGTCGCTGTCTGTCTCGCAGTGCCGCCCCCTTGCGAAAGACTGAGAGCGCGGTTGCAATTTCGGCGCGTCCAAAATCAGAACTATCTTGAATGGACGATACATATGTATCAAGTGCCTCGGATGTAGCACAGGCAAGAGTATTTCCCAGAGCCTGTTGAAGTTGTGGATAGCGTCCAGGGAATTCATTCAGGACTGCTAGCCAACGCGCCCATTCGTCCGGCACTTTAGCAGCTTCAGACAAAAGCAACTGCCACTCGATGGGGTAGCTTTCGCTGCCTGCTGCGGCGCATCGCACTGAGCGGTAGAGTGTCCAAAATTTCAAAGTCCAGTTCTTGCTTACTATAGCGAGTTGCAGGCTTTGGATCGTAGGTGCATGTAGGACATATGCAGCGATCTCAAAGAAATCTCTCTCCTCTTCAAGGATAGACTCCAGTCTTGGACGATCAAATCGATACAGTGCTGCCGACGCATGCTGTTTATCTGGAGACCAAATCCTCATGCTCAGATGATTCAAGATCCATTCGACTGACCTCCAATTTTTCGATGCCACATCGGCAAGAATTGTCTGGGCCCTGCTAGTGCTGCAGGATAGGCCCATGAGGACGTGCTTGCCATTGATCTTGGTTTCCTTGATACGTTTGGCGAGAGCCAAAAGCAATGGCTTTGAAATTTTTGGCACGGCTTTTGCCAATTCATCCCAAACCAAATTGTTGCATTCAAGCATCGCGGCAAGCGCAAGTATATTGGTTAAGCTTCTCTCTGTACTTGTGAGCGGCTCGGAAAATGTTCGAAGTTGTTCAACAAGCCACGCAAACAAACCATTGAATTGCTCAAGCTCGGAATCTTTCATATTTTCATTGTCTGAACGTAGAAATGGAAATTCTTCGTATAGACTTTGCGAAACAAAATTGAACGTGTATGTTCCTGAATCCGGGGGGGGAATATCAAAGGATGTGGGGGAAAGCGGATGCCTTCCCGCTGCCCTTTGGTGAATTCCCGTGAGGGCATCGTGTAGTTTCATGAATACTTCCAAATTAAATGTTCCGGCTGGTTACTTTGATCCCAAAAAGCTTTGAATGCCTGCAGCACAGGTTCTGGGTAAGCGACTTCTTGAACGATGCAATGCTGCGCACCAATGTGGTTGATTGATGCGCCCAATGACCAGACTTGTGTTCGACTACTCCCTCGGCCAGGAAATATCAAGAAGCGATCATGGAAACTCCCTTGACTACCCCAGCTCATGCGGAATTCGAGTTTAATATGAGACGGACCGATGAACGCTGAATTCAGTATATCCCGTTGAGTCTTCATCCAGGCCTCTCTGTCAGTTTTCAAGACGGTATCCGTTCCGTTCTTATCATCGTCGACTGAAGGAGATTTCTTCGACGACTTTGCCGAAGTCAATCCAAAAAGCTTCGTTCCAGCGTCCGCGCAGAACGCAAGTGTGTTGAGCACATCATTCGCTGATAGGTACGGATCCCAAAGATATATCGCGCCTTTACTTTCGCTTCGAATGAGGTGGCGGATGTCATCAAGGGCTCGCCTACGCTCCTCTTGAGGACTTGCATTACTAATGCCATACTGCACGAACCGTCGAGAAGCAACGAGCTGTTTCATCCGCGCCTTGAGTTCTCGTCTGGCTCGCCAGTTGATCTCTTCAGGGGGGGAAGGTTGCCAATCGCTGCGCGAACCGCCGGAAGGTTCCATGAGGGCGATTTCGTGTTGCTCGACGGTGTTGTCAATCCCTAATAGGTTGAATCGGCGAGGCTGCTCGATCCCTGTACTCATAGACGACTCTATCCGCCACTTTCCCCCAGGAGCATGGAGTGGAGCCGTCGCGGCCAGCAGGAGTTGTTTTTGAGTGTCCCACACAGAAAAGCGTAAATCTCCAGAGTTGGGAGGAATGTCCAGATGTGAAGTGCCTACAGCAAACTCAAAGCGTTCCATGCAGGTTATTAGCCCATCTTGTTCGACACGGTATTCTCCAACCACCGGTCTGGCAACAATTCCTGGATGCCAGGCCATGTCGAGGCGCACCGGCATGTTGGGAGGGCGTCGGAATTCAGCAATCAAGGCACACGATGGAATCTGAAACAACACGTCGCCGATCCGGTCGGGCACGCGCGAAATGTTCATCGGCACCATCGTGGCAAGCCAATCGGATAGCTCCTCAAAGAGAGCATCTTCCCGAACGAGGTCTGTTAACGTTGACTTACCCTCGTCTTTGAGCTCAATCACGTATGACCCGGACCAAAAATTGTTCTTTAGAATTGCATTGAGTGGAACTTCTGTATGCGAATCGGGAGGACAGAATGTCGGCGGTGTGGCCACGAGTTCGCCTACTTCGAGGGCTTTCTGATCGGGCGGAATCCAAACTCCGGTCTGGCCATAGCGATCAATGCACGCCAGCAGCTCAGCAATTTTTACAGGACGTTTGGTAACTCTAAAGCTGAATTCATCTAATTTTTTGAGTTTCTTTGATTTCTTATTTAAGAAGAGCTGCTTGGGCTTTTGGGGACATTCACCTGTCTCCGCTACATACATGGAAAAGATATTTTGTACACGCGCTTCCCCATTTTCCTGTTTGGAACCGAACGCAATGACCTCAACCGCCTCAAACCAAGTGTAGCTTCCCAGCAACCCTGGCTCAAGGAGATGTGTGAGTGCTGCAACTGTGCTAAGCATGTTTTCTTTTCGCTTGGAATGTTTCATCCGTGCTTCCCAATCATGAATATTTATGTCGATTTGACGACGCTTTGCCTAACTCTTAATTGCCTCAAGATTCGATAATTTTGAGAAACCAATGAAAGTTATTGGCCCACTTAGTACGGGTAGGCGCTTATACTAGATGAAAATGGAGTGCGGTCAATATAAATTGACTAACCATATCAAAGAGCCAAATAGCTGGCATAACGGCCAAAGTAATGTTTGGGTCAATGTCCGCAGCCGAAAGTAGCCGTTTTGCATCGGGAGACGCTTACATTGCTTATCTACCGTTTCCGCCTCCCGCTTGTGTATATTTCCAAGTTTACTTTCTATTTTCCTGAATGATGTTCCGCACTTCCTTGATCTGCTCCCACGCCAGTGTTACCGCCCGCTTTGCGGCCTGCTTGCTCTTGTAAAGATGCTCCAGCGTCTTGAGTGTGCCCGTGGCCCCGGCCTTTTCCTGCCCCGCCTTTTTCTTCTTCGCCGCCACGTCCTTCCACTTGGCCACCACGCCCGTGATGCCTTCGTCCGGGTCTTTCTCTCCCTCGCGCTCGGCCTCGACCGCTTCCGTTTTCGTTTCAAACTCCACCCGCGTGGTAAAGCCGTTGCCGCCCAGGCTGTGCGTGACCTTGAACGATAGCCATTCGGTGGCGTCGATTTCAGGCTTAGAGGGTGTAGACAAAATCAACAACGAAGTTGTGGCATGCTATCTCGATGTGGGAGGAACATGCCATGGTAACGACACATCCACTCGACGGCACTGAACCGTCAAGCAGCGCCGGCGGCAGAC